>Ga0156788_1155_pt1 | contig 22053 bp, 16 predicted proteins | sample RifOxyD3_FD_110737 | JGI IMG/M metagenome (GOLD analysis project Ga0156788, IMG submission 110737) | Deltaproteobacteria bacterium RIFOXYD12_FULL_53_23
AAATCCGTATAAAGAGTCTCACCTTTGCCATTATCAAACAAAAAGTAACCGCCTTCCTCTTTTAAGAATATGATCTTGTTTCTTTCTTTTGTTTCATTGCTGTCCCTCCAATTTTCAGAAATCCAGTAATCGCCAGGCACAAAAGTTGGCCGTTCAATTCGATGAGCTGAATTATCACTGGCATTAATTGACTTAGGAGTCACAGATGACATCAATATGATTCCTGCTAAAATAACTATGTTTACCCTTTTCATTTGGATATCTCCGCTATGGAATCTTGAGAAATACGTCATCAATTCAAGAAAACTTACTGTTCCACCAGCTGGTCAACCAGGGTCGCGGCCAGCAATGGAATCAACAGTTCATGATGGCCGATGATATTATACCCTTTGCCGCCACCCATGGTGGGCCGATTTACCACGTTGGTCATGGTCCGGTAATGGCGGATGAAATCGAAGTTGGCGGTGGTGAAATTGTTCACCACATGCCCAAGGTTGCGGGCCAGGGTAAGGGCCTTTAAAAACACCTCGGGCAGGAGCACGGCGGAGCCGAAATTGAGGTAGGCCCCGCCTTCCAGATCGGCAACCAAGGCGCAGAAGAGCCGGAAATCCTGATGGCTGGTCTGGCCGATGGCCGCACCATTGGCGGAAGGGTGGATATGGACGATGTCGGTGCCCAGGGCCACATGAACGGTGAGCGGGATACCCAGCCGCTTGGACGTGGCCAGCAGGCTCATCTTGTTATAAGGGAAATCCTGGGCCAACAGATACCCGCCCAGTGCCTCGCCCAGCCCCTGGCCTTTCTCCGCACCAAGGTTGATCCCAGCATTCACCACCTCGCCAGTTTCCCTGGCCGCGCCAAAAGCGCCGCTACCCAATACCGCCCCCACCTCTTCTGAAGTACGGCCTACCATGGCAATCTCGGTGTCATGCACAATACCCGCACCATTAAGGGCAATGGCGTTAATGATGCCCCGCTCCATGAGGTCGATGAGGATTGGGTTCAAGCCCACCTTGATCACATGCGCGCCCATGCCAACAATGATGGGCCGTTTATTGCAATAGCTCGCGGCCAGCCGCCCAACCAGTTCAGGAAAATCCAGGCCCAGAAGCTGCTCCGGCAGGGAGGCGATGAATTCCTTGAGCGTGGAGCCGGGCGCCAGCGGCTTGGCGAAGTTATCCACCGTAACCTTACTGTAACGGTCATGAATCGAATAGGTGTTAAGACCAGAAAAATCCAAAGGCTGGTATGTTTTCATGAAACGCCGCGTCCGTACAGGGCCTCATCCACGATCTGGCAGAGCAGATGCTCCACCCAGAGATGAGCTTCTTGAATTGCCGGGGTGACCTGCGAGGGCACATTGATAGTCAGGTCGGCCAGACCGATAAGCCTGCCGCCGTCTTTGCCGGTGAGCACCGCCGTTTGCAACCCCAAACTCCTGGCTGCTTCCACCGCCTTGATGACATTAGGCGAGTTGCCGCTGGTAGAGATGCCCAGCGCCAGATCGCCTTCCTTGCCCAGAGCCAGAATCTGCTTGCTGAAGATATCATCAAAGGAAAAATCGTTACCGATACTGGTAAGAATTGAACTGTCCGTGGTCAAGGCGATGGCGGCCAAGGGTGGCCGGTCGATCATAAAACGGTTAACGAACTCGGCCGCCATGTGCTGGGCATCGGCAGCGCTGCCTCCATTGCCGAAAATCATCAGCTTGTTGCCCCGTTTGATAGTGTCGATCAGCCACAGAGCCAACTGCTTGATCGCGGCCATCTGGGTGGCGACCAACGCTTCCTTGGCGGCAATTGAGTGTTGCAGACTTTCGTTAATAAGACGATCCATGAATACCTCCAATAATAAGCCGTTGTAAAAAAGTTGAACGTTTCGTGTGGTCAAAACGGCATAAGGAGCCGTAAATTAGCGGCCAGAATTGTACAGATTATTTTCGTAACGGCTCCTAAATTTTTCTTTTTGCTGCAAGTCTATCATTCTTCATCCAAAGACAGTGATTTCATCTTTCTATGCAGATGACTCCGTTCCAGACCTATTTGTTCTGCAGTTTGCGAAATATTCCCGTCATTGCCGGCAAGCCTGGTCTTAAAAAACTCACGTTCAAAAATCTTTTTGGCTTCTTTATAACTCACGGTATTATACAGCGCCTCCAAACCGACAGCTAATGGCGCACCTTCTCCCGGGGCAAGGCCAAATAGCTGCCAGACCTTTGCTTCGTCAATCGTGGCTTCCGGGCACATGATCATGACCCGTTCGACAAAATTGCGCAGTTCACGCACATTACCCGGCCATTCATGCTGCATCATGGCTTGCAGAGCCCCGGAGCTGAACTCCTTTTCTCCCAGGCCCTTTATCGCGTTATCCGCCACAAAAGCAGCGACCAGCAAAGGGATATCCTCCCGTCTTTCCCTGAGCGGCGGCACCTGAATGGGCACTACATTAAGCCGGTAATAGAGGTCAGCCCGAAAGGTGCCATTTTCAATCTCCTGCTCAAGATCCTTGTTGGTAGCAGCCAGAACCCGCACCTCGACCTGAATGGTTTTCGAGCCGCCCACCCGTTCAAATTTCTGTTCCTGCAGAATGCGCAACACCTTGGCCTGGGTTTTGAGACTCATGTCGCCAATTTCATCCAGAAAAAGCGTACCCCCATCAGCCAGATCGAACTTGCCCCGTCGACTGGCAGTAGCTCCGGTAAACGAGCCCTTCTCGTGGCCAAACAGCTCAGACTCGATCAACTCTTCCGGAATGGCGGCGCAATTAAGCTCGATCATCGGCCTGGCCGCATTTTTTGACAAGCGATGGATGCTCTGCGCCACCAACTCCTTGCCAGTACCATGCTCCCCTCTGATCAAGACCCAGGATTCAGTAGGGGCCACTCGCTCAATCAACAGTCTGAGTTCCACCATGGATGCGGCATTGCCGGTAAGCTGACCGGCACGTTGAACCTGCTGACGTAAAATCAGATTCTCTTTTTTAAACCGAGCAAGATCCAGTGCGTTGTTGACCGCAAGGATTATCTTGTCGTAAGACGGCGGTTTTTCAATAAAATCATAGGCGCCCATCTTAGTAGCCTGCACAGCTGTTTCAATAGTGCCATGCCCGGAGATCATGATCACCGGCAATTCAGCCCGGGATTCCTTGATTATTTTAAGCACCTCCAAGCCATCCAGTCCCGGCATCCAGATATCAAGCAGAACCAGATCAACCCGTTCTTCTTCCAGCATGGCAAGCCCAAGCTGGCCATCTTCAGCGGCAAGCGCCCGAAACCCCTCATCCGACAGGATGCCAGACAGGGACTCACGGATACTCGCTTCATCATCAATTATAAGGATCGTCTTTATCATCGCCATTGCGGTGCTACCGTTTCGCTAAAATTTTTTACCACTGTCAAACATACCATGTAACTCTGGGCAAACAATATGGTTTTCTAACCATTTTCCAGAGGCAGCTCAACAACAAAACGGGCCCCACGAGGCGCATTATCCTTAACCCTGATATAGCCATGATGATCCGCCACCACCGTGCTGGCAATAGCCAGACCCAGGCCGGTGCCACTCTTGTTCCGCGAAAAATATGGCTCAAACAGACGCGTCTTGTCCTCATCACTTACCCCGGAACCATTGTCGCGTACCTCAAGTCTGACCATCTTGCGCTCTTCCTCGCAGGCAAGAACAATCTCAATCACCCCGGCTACGACAGTTGCGGCCACAGCATTATTGAGCAAGTTGATCAACACTCGCTTCATCTGTGTAACGTCAAAAGAAAACTTCGGGATAGGACCTTCCACCTGCAGCCGGAATTGCCTGTCCTTATGCGCCTCCTGATAAAGGATGAAAACCTCGTTGGCCATTTCGACAAAGTTGCCCATGGCCTTGTGCACCGCCGGCATGCGAGCGAAACTGGAAAATTCACTGACTAATTTTTTCAGCTCATCAACCTGATTGATGATGGTTTTAGTACAGACATCAAAGACCTCCTGATCCCCAGTCAGCCGGTCAAGGTATCTCTTACGGAGCCGTTGGGCGGAAAGCTGAATTGGGGTCAGAGGATTTTTCACCTCATGGGCAATGCGCCGGGCCACCTCGCGCCAGGCTGCCATCCGCTGAGCCTTTTCCAGCGCGGTCAGATTGTCAAACACCAGAACTACACCAAGGGACTGATTGTTCTCATCTTCCAGCCGGGTTAAATTAACCCTGAGCGAAAAGGTTTCCTTGCCCACCGTAAGGCGCAACGGCCTTTCCAGCGAGGACTTGCCGCTCCGGAAGAGCGCGGCAAGAAATTCATCCAGAATTGCCTGATGCTCTGGTCTGAGAACCGCGCGATAGTCCTGACCCTCCAAGGCCCGACGATCAATCCTGAGAAGTTCCTCGGCAAACCGATTAATCGTGGTAATCCGGCCATGCTCATCCAGCGAGATAACGCCAGCCGCCACATTCTGCAGCACAATCTCCATGTAACGCCGTCTGGTCTCGGCATCAAGATTGCCTTGACAGAGGGCGGCATTGGCCTCTTCAAGCTCTCTTTTACTGGCGGAAAGATCACTGGTCATCCGGTTAAAGGAATCAACCAACGTGCCCATTTCGTCGCCCGAGGTCTTTTCCAGAACAAAATCCAGTTCCCCCTCGGCCACCCGCCGCGTGGCCTCCGCCAACTTGCCAATGGGGCCGGTCAAGCCACCTGCCACATAAAAAGCAAACCAGATCGCGCAAAAGACAATCAACAGAGTAACAATCAGCAACATTACCAGCAGACTGGTTTTAATCGGGGTCTTGAGGATCATCAACTGCTTGTAACCCTCATAACCGGCGGCAATGATCTGCATCCGTCTGACCCTTTCCTGGGGAATAAGCTGGGAAACGACCAATGCCCCCTGCATAGCGTTGGTTCCGTCGATCCGCACCGGGCTGATACCACGCACCAACTCCCCCGCCGCCACCGGCTGGATGGTTATCTGCTCTTTATTGTCAGCCAGAACATTGCGAATCATGTTAAGCGGAATTTCCGGGACACCGCCACTTACGACTTCCGGCCTGTAGACTCGGGCCAGCACCTCTCTTTGCCCTGAAATTACCTCGATTCCTGCCAGGCCATGGGTTTTCATGATATCCTGCAACACAGGGCCAGCATGAACCCAGGTAATATCCCCGTAACGCTTCGCCTCCAGGCGTTCGGAGATCAGCCGCGCCTGGCGGTCAACCTGATCCTGCGTCTCCTGATAAACATTTTTGGCGATGGAAATTGATTCCTCAAGGGACTGGGCAACATTGCTGTTAAACCAGTAATCCATGCTGGTGGAGACAAACTGCAAGGCGATAAAAAAAAGCAGGCCGGTTGGGAAAAAAGACATGGCAACAAAGGCAATCACCAATTTGGAACGAAGCTTTGTCCCCAGAAAACGGCGGCGACGCTCGAACACAAGCTGCACCAGATTGCGGAGAACCAGAAAAACCATCAACAGCAAGAGGAGAACATTGATATTGATGAGCACAAAAATCAGAACATTGCCACTGACCGGAAAGGGAACGGTGCCCAATTGCACGATTCTGGTTTCAAAATAGGTCAACAAAGGGATCAGGACAAGACAGGCAAGGATGATCAGACGGATGCGTTTCTTGCGCCGTTGCCGATCTTGCCAAAGGACCTCCTCGTGAGTGGCATCCATGCTAATACCTGAATTCCACTGTGTACCACTCGGTTTCAAAATCCCAGAGGCTCCAGAAAGGAATTACATAATGGAAATAGAGCGGCAGAGTTTTTTCCGCAAGTTTCGCTTTAACCCTAAGCAGATATCCCGCCTCTGGAATCAAGGCCTTCAGGGGCGACAGCGTAAAGCCATTGATCTGAGCCATGGTTTTTTTTGCCTCGTTCAGAGATTTGGTGCGGAAGATCTGCCCGGGCATTTCAGAACGGATAACACTGTACTCCTCTTTCAGGGTGTCATAACTCAAGGCATGCTCAAACTTGAGAGACACAAGCTCCTGATTCGTCCACATTCTTTTCCGTTCCAGCTTCACGGAGAAACTGAAAGTCACCGGGATACCGTTTTTGATCCCCTCCTCCATCTGTTTGGTAAAGGCATTATTAACCGTTAAAAACAACAACAAATCCGTGCTGGAATTGGTAACAATCAACTCTTCGATGGTCGCATTCTGGGCAAGCGCGGACTGCACGCCACCCCCAAAAAAAGCCAGGAAGAGCAGCAAAAAAGAAAAGCCGCGCAATTGTCGTTTAAGCAATAAGGTAACTATCCAGCTCAAAGCCGAAAAGTGACGAAACCCACGAAATGTAACTATCCAGCAGTGCCACAGATGCGCAAAAGAGGTCTGCGACGTGTGCTTTTGCACATGAGCAGGCCGATGACAAAGCAGATGGGGTGCTGCTGGATAGTTACGCAATAAGGTCAATTGCTCCGCTCCCTTAACAGACGTCGGTCGCCAACCCGGATAGTCACCTTGATTCTATCAAAATACTCCAGCAAGGGGATAGAAAATTTTCTGGTCAAACCGGTAAGATTTTTAAAACGTGGCGCGTCGATCTCTCCTTCTTTTTTGATAAAGGCCACTATCTGCTCCTGCAAGGCCGCCAGGGCCAACCTCGGGAAATAGAGATCCTCACTGATCTTAAGCAGAACCTGCTCGCGAACCATAAGCTCAAGAACCTCACGGATCAGGGAGGTAGGATATTTGGCAAACCTCTCCTGCACCTCCCGCACGGTGGGTGGGGTCAACCCGGCCTCGCCGTAAAAACCTTCCATTTCCACGCGAATGCTTATGGCGTCAGCCTTGAGTGAGACACGATGGCTCATCAGTCTGACCGTTGCTTCATCGACAACAATCACTCCCTGTTTGACCAGGGTATTGAGCAGCATCTGAAAAAACCGCTGATCCATATCGCCAGAAATACGAGAGCGCAATTCCTCTTTGGAAAGCCCCGGCTTCATTGAATTGTCCCGGTGGAAATCAGCCAAAATCTTCTGTAACGATGTACTCATATCCTCGAAGGTTTCCGCCGCGACCAGGCGTTGCCTCTCCGAATCCACCATGATGATCTTCCGGCTGGAAATGGGGCCATCCAACAGCTTGCGGAAACGCTTGCCAAACTGACCCATCTTGACGCAAAGTTGCTCAAAGGTGAGTCCGCTCACCCCGGCCTCTATAAGATGGAGAAGGGAAATATCCTCAACAGAACCATCCTGATACAGGGCAAAGATCTGACTGTTTACTTCCCTAAAACGACGTCGCTTGGGCGGAGAACCGTGCCAGATAACCCCGCCGCCAATGGTGGCAACCGGCGAATAACTCCGCACCACATAACGATCTCCAGGCCAGGCGCCGAATGGTTCTTCCAGTAAAATCTGCACGTTAGCCCGGTTGCCTGGGGTAAGCTCCTCATCCTCAAGCAGCACCATCCGCGCGATGATCTCAGCGGTGCCGATATGCACCCGCACCCGGCTTCGGTTCTTCAAATGCTTGGCATTGCCGGAGAGATAAAAGAAATCGGCGTCCAGCAGGTAGGAGGGCGCAAGGGTCCCTGGGGTAGCAAGCATGTTGCCTCTGGCAATCATCTCGGTATCCAAGCCCTGGATATTGATGGCAGTGCGTTTACCCGCTTCGACCAAGGGCACATCCTGACCATGCACCTGAATACCGCGAATCTTGGCTGTATGTCCCTGGGGATAGACGGTGATCTCCTCACCTACCCCAATCCTACCCGAGATAGAGGTGCCGGTTACCACCACCCCGAAGCCCTTCATGCTGAAAACCCGATCCACCGGCAGACGAAATGGGCCATGGGCCTCGGAAAATTCACTGCCCCGCACCATGGTATCCAGGGCCTCCCGAACCTCGGCCAATCCCTCGCCGGTGAGGGAGGAAACCGCCAGCATGGGCGCGCCCTCAAGAAAGCTGCCGACCAGGAACTGGCGAACATCCTCCTGCACCAGCTCAAGCCACTCCGCATCAACCATGTCCTTCTTGGTGAGAATCACCAACCCCCGTTTTACCTCCAACAGGCGACAGATCTCAAAATGCTCTCTGGTCTGGGGCATAATCCCCTCGTCCGCCGCGATAACAAAGGCCAGAATATCTATGCCGGTAGCGCCAGCCACCATATTTTTTACAAAACGTTCATGGCCTGGAACGTCGATGATCCCCAGGCGATGACCGCAAGGCAGATCAAGAAAAGCAAAACCAAGCTCAATGGTAATGCCTCGCTTTTTCTCTTCCTTAAGCCGGTCGGTGTCAATGCCGGTAAGGGCCCTGACCAGACTTGTCTTGCCATGATCCACATGACCGGCCGTGCCGAGAACGATTTCCCGCATCTGCTACCAGTTCCCTTTTAGATAGGGGTTGTGGCGGGCTTCCTCGCCCACGGTAGATCTGGCCCCGCCATAGCCATGCCCGGGCCAGACCACGGTCGCGGCAGGCAGGGTAAGGATCTTCTTGTTGATAGAAACAAGAAGCAGGTTGGTGTCGCCGCCAGGAAAATCAGTACGCCCCAAACCTTCGACAAACAGGGTGTCACCGGTAAAAAGATGGGGGGCGACATAGAGACAGATTCCCCCAGGGGTATGCCCAGGCGTATGAAGAACTGTCAAGGTTAGGTTGCCGATGACAATCTTCTCACCATCAATTAAGGTTCGGTTAACCGGCGGCGAGGGCGGCAGGCCGAGCATGGAAAAATAATCAATAATCTCAGGTCTGGCAAAAAACTCGGCATCCGCCGCGTGCATGAGGATGGGCGCGCCGGTAGCCTTCTGGATTACGGCATTGCCGCAGACATGATCCAGATGGCCATGGGTGCAGATAATCGCCTCGACGCTGAGCCCTTCTCCTCGGCAGAAGGAAAGAATCTTCTCCTCGCTGCCGCCGGGATCAATGATGCAGCACTTTTTGGTCTCCTCGCAGCCCACCACATAACAGCACACAGCCATGGAGCCCACGGTAATTTGTTTAACGATCATATCGGCACCGTTTTCAACAATCACAGGTGGTTGGGTTGCAAGGACCACTGCCACAGCCGCAACTCGATCCGGCCTTGGCCAAAGGCTTGACCATGGGGATAGCTCCAACATTAACGGGCAGCTCTTTTTCAACCCTGACCAGAAATTCCGCAAAAGCCTGGATGGCCGGACTTGTGCCCCCGGACGAAAGATAGGGTATGCCATCATCTCCCGCAATAACCACCCTGGGATCAACAGGAATACTGCCCAAAAAAGGCACGGAAAACTCATGCGCCAGTTGCTCACCGCCGCCAGTCTTGAAGATATCCACCGTCTTGTCGCAATGCGGACAGACAAAACCGCTCATGTTCTCTACGATCCCGATAATCTTCATAGAAACGTGCTTGCAGAAGTTCATGGACTTACGCACATCGGCCAGGGCTATATTCTGGGGGGTGGTCACCACCAGGGCTTTGGCGTCCTTGATGGTATGCGCCACGGTCATGGGCTCATCACCGGTACCGGGGGGAGCATCGATAATCAGATAATCGAGATCGCCCCAATTAACATCGGCGATAAACTGGCGGATTGCCTGATTCTTTAAAGGCCCGCGCCAGATGATCGGCTCATCCCGATTTTCCATCATACTCTCAAGCGAGATGACCTTGAGCTGGTCATTGTATTGCAGAGGTGGCATCTTGCCATCCTTGGTGCGAGCGCCGTCCATCCGGCCAGACAGACCAAGCATACGTACGACATCCGGGCCATGGAGATCAACGTCCATAAGACCGACCCTGTATCCCTTACCCGCCAGACCAAGGGCCAGATTTACCGCAATGGTACTTTTACCAACCCCGCCCTTGCCGCTCATCACCAAAATCTTGTTTTTGATCCGATCCAGAGAGGCAGCGATTGCCGTATTCTGTTGAGCTGCCGCAGCTTCGGCAGAGCCGCAACCACTTGCTTTCTTACTTCCACAGGTTCCACTGCTGCACTTAGACATGATACGCCTCCAGCCATAGACAAGAAAATAACTGACTCCAGGAAAACTTTATCTTGCACCCAGAGGGTATAAGTTTCGTATGAGCAGACAAGCTGCTCAACATAGCTTTGCACCCAGGGGGTATAAGTTTCGTTTGAGCAGGCAAGCTGCTCAACTCAGCTTTATAACGCATACTAATCTGTTTTGAAAGGCAAAAGCCTGTCTGATAATCATGAACGACACCCCCGCAAGATTTTTGCGCTTCCAACAAAATTTACGGCAGAAAATTTCAGACTGCAGTATAGAAACAGAGGATTATCAAGATAATTTTTTCTGGCTGGGCGAAAAGAAAGAGGTAATCGTTCACCAGAGGCACCCAAATTGCAAGTAAACCAGGGAATGTAAGCGTTCAGCAGTGCCGCAGATGCGCAAAAGAGGTCTGCGAAATGTGCTATTGCACATGAGCAGGCCGATGACTGTCTGTCAATCATCGGCGGTAGCGCCAGATTATCATCGGCAGCAGTGCCGATAACGCAGATGTGGTGCTGCTGAACGCTTACAGGGAGTGTCATGGGAATATGTCGCATAGTGCTGGCGGATGATCATGCCCTGATCCGGCATGGAGTCAAAAAAATGATCGAAGAGAACCAGACCCTCAAGGTGGTTGGCGAAGCAGCCGACGGTTTGGAACTCATCGAGCTGCTTAAAACCACCCCGGCTGATCTGGTTATTCTTGATATCTCCATGCCGAACCTGCGCGGGATTGAGGCAATCCGGGAGGTGCGCAAGGTCTGCCCTCAGATCAAGGTGCTCATGCTCACAATGCACAAGGGCGACCAGTATCTCTGTTCCTCCATTGGCGCTGGGGCAGACGGCTATCTGCTCAAGGAAGATTCCGATACCGAACTGTTGCCAGCCATCGCCATGGTGCGACAGGGAGATTTTTATCTCTCACCCAATCTTTCCGATGAATTTCCGGAAGACGTCATCACCTCCTGCAAGCGCTGGCGCAAGGCTGCCGGAGACATTCTAACCCCTCGCGAAAAGCAGATCCTGCAACTGGTGGCCGAGGGGGTTGTCAACCGGGATATCGCAGACAAGCTCGACATCAGCAAGCGTACCGTTGAACATCATCGAGCAAATATGATGAAGAAGCTCAACATCAAACGCGTGGCCGACCTTATCAAGTATGCCATCGGCAAGGGACTTTCCGACACACCGTCTGAATGACGGATTATCACGTTTTTTTATTTGTTAAGAATCCATTATTATTAATCGTTCCAGTTGCTATATTTTAGTAAGCGTTCAGCGGTGCCGCAGATGCGCGAAAGAGGTCTGCGAAGTGTGCTATTGCACATGAGCAGACCGATGACAAAGCAGATGTGGTGCTGCTGAACGCTTACTATTTTCCTGCATTCCAAAGGAGGCAAGATTATGCGTTTACCCGGCATAAGCAAAAAACATATCTTTTACGAGCTGCTTGAAAAGCAGGCGCAGTTCGCGGTAGATGCGGCCAAGGAATTTCACGCCCTGGTCAATGATTTTGCCAACCTTCCCCGTTATGCAACCAGAATCAAGGAGATAGAAAGCGAGGCCGATCACGTCACCCATGAGCTGGCCAACCGGATCGACGCCACCTTTGTCACCCCGTTAGACAAGGAAGACCTGCATGCCCTGTCCAGCGAACTGGATGATGTGACCGACTGCATAGAGGCCTGCACCGGCAGGATGGCACTCTACCAGCTTACTAAATCTCGCCCCGATCTGGGAGCGTTGGTTATGCTGCTGTTGCAGATCACCGAAGCCACGCGGGAGGCAATCAAGGCGTTGCGCACCAAGCCCAACCGGGATAATGTTCAGGATCTTTTCATCCACATCCACCAGATTGAAAACGAGCATGACGCGTTGTTCCGTAAAGCCCTTGCCGACCTACTCAACGCCCCGGACGCTGACCCAATCAAGGTGATCAAGTGGAAGGAAATCTACGACCGGATAGAGGCGGCGGTGGACAAATGCGAAGACGTTGCCCATATCATCGAAAGCGTGGTTGTGAAATATGCTTAGTCTGTCGCTGCTGCTGGTGCTGGTTGTGGTCTGCGCGCTGGCCTTCGATTACATCAATGGCTTTCATGATACGGCCAACGCCATCGCCACGGTGGTTTCAACCAGGGTACTCTCCCCGCGAAAAGCCATTATTATGGCGGCCTGTCTGAACTTCGTTGGCGCTCTCTTCTCTACCCAGGTAGCAATCACCGTCGCCAGCGGGTTACTTGATACGGCTCGTTTCCAGATTGCCGATCTTCATCAACCAGCAGAATTTACCGCCAGATTGCGGCAGCCCGCTGATCCGGTTTCCCAATATCTGGCCCAACAACTTTCCTCCGCAACCCAGGAGCTAATCAGGCCATATACCTTGGGCGACTCTCCTTCTCCAGAGTTGCAGGCCGCTGTGGTGGCTGACTTAAACCGCATCATCACCCAAACCGATCTTTACACAGCCGAACGATTCGCCGGAATCTCGCTCAAAGCAAAAACGGTGGCCAAGGCCAAGAACTCCAGCAAGCTGAAACCGGAAGAACTGGCCAACAGCAACCGTGCTCTGCTGGAACAAGCCTATCCCCAAGAGCTTGGCTCAAACCAGCATGCCTTCCAGTTGGTTATCCTGGCCGGCATCCTCGGGGCAATCGTCTGGAACCTGATCACCTGGAAATACGGCATCCCCAGCAGTTCTTCCCATGCCCTGATCGGCGGCTTGTGCGGCGCGGCCATCATCCACGGCGGGCTGCCTTCGGTGCTCTGGAACGGGATTGTCCACAAGGTGCTTATTCCCTTGGTTGGTTCTCCGGCCATGGGCTTTATCCTCGGGTTCCTGCTGATGGGCGGTATTTTTAAAACCCTTGCCCATGTGCATCCTGGTCGAGTGAGCGCCAGCTTTCGCAATCTACAGATTGTTTCCGCCGCAGCCATGGCCTTTACTCACGGCTTAAACGACGCCCAAAAAAGCATGGGCATCATCACCATGGCCTTAGTAAGCGCCCGGATGATTCCTGAACCAGTAGTTCCTCTGTGGGTAGTGTTATCCTGTGCCGCCGCCATGGCCCTGGGTACCTCCGTAGGTGGCTGGCGCATCATCAAAACCATGGGGCACAAGATAATCCGGCTGGAGCCGGTGCACGGTTTTGCCGCCGAAACCTCGTCTGCCATCGTCCTTTTTGTGACCAGCCACTTCGGTATGCCGGTAAGCACCACCCACGTCATCTCCGGCAGCATCTTCGGGGTAGGTTCCAGCAAGCGGCTGTCCGCCGTCCGTTGGGGCGTGGCCCAGAGCATGGTCATGGCCTGGGTCTTAACCCTTCCCGCCGCTGGTCTGGTTGCCGCACTTTCGTATGAGCTACTTATGCTTGTGGGGCTTGGCAAGTAGGGCGCGAACGTTTCTCGCTGCGGAGATGACCAGAAAAGCTGAATAACTTGTTAAAAAACATGCAACTAATTCGGTGTACAAAAAAACTTCAGAAAGAGATGGGCCTAAGCAAAGCCTCCCTTGCGGAATCAGAACCTGCTGTTGCTTGTCTGGGTTCGTGGCACGCAAATTTGCTTTTCATTGCCCGGCGCAAATGTGTTCTGTTTGTCAGGGTGGTATTCATAGCCCCGCTATACCCGGTATCATCAAAAAGCTGAACCATATGCCCATGGGGGCACTTAAGTATGCATATCCCATCGAGGCCTTGAAAGCCATTTGCGCAAACGTTGCCCCGCAATAACTCCAGTCGGTGGGTTACAACGGTCTGGCTTGTTGTCCTGTGTACCTCTGTGGTTCCCTCCGAAAAAAGGAAAAATGATAAATTTGATTGAGAATAACAAGTTATCTACGGCGCCTAATGAATTTAAAGCCGATATCCCCATTGCCCTGCAAGAAAATTTCGTCATTGGCGTTTATGCTTCGCTGGATAAAGCAATTGTCTGCGAGCTGGATCGGTTATGTCGCGAAGAGAGTATCGTGCCAAGTTGCAAATCCGGCTGTTGTCATTGTTGCCGATATCATATCCTTACCAGCATTGCCGAGGCCCAGACCTTGGCGCAATACATCCGGCGAGAATTTTCCGCAGAGCAGATAAACGATCTTCGCCTGCGCACGCAACAATGGCATGAATGGGATAATGCCAAACCGGGCAGACATCCATCCTCCAGCCTCGACGAACAGGCAGATCTTTCCAGCTACGACCATTCCTGCCCGCTTGATGTCAATGGCGTATGCAGTGTCTATCCCGTGAGACCCGTCGTATGCCGCACCCATTTTGTCTGCTCGTCTCCCCTGTCCTGTTGGACAGCAAACGATCCTGCATCTGCGGAAGACCCTCCGACCATGCTCAGATCCGTGGTGAGGGCAGCGCATCCGTTTCCCCAGGCCATAAAAGATCATATCGAAAACACAGGCCTGGATTTTTCCCGCTCCCTAATGCTTCTCCCGCAATGGCTGGCACTGGAAATGGGTTGGGATTTCACCATCTCGCAGTGATTGATTGCCGCCCTTACAAATTACTAAAAATAAAAGAAAACTTGATTTTGTTCCACCCCATGCTATTCTGAAATTATAATTTTGCTTATAATGCATTCTTAAGGGCTCCTTAAAGAGAGGGAAATGCCTGTGATTTTTTCACCCGCACTCATTGCCAGGCTTATTTCTCTGCTCAGCCTCTTCTGCCTGCTGTTATCCACCCCAATTCAGGCTGCCACCCAGCCACCCCTTGAGCTGTGGATTCATCCCTATCTGCCCGCGCCGGAACTGGTGCGGCGGTTTACCCCCTTGGCCCACTATCTGGAAACAAAGGGTGGGCGAAAAATAGAGATCCGAATTTCCACCACCTATAAAGAACACGAGAAACGACTGAGTGAAGACCGGGCCGACCTTGCCTTTGTCGGGCCATTTGGCTATGTTCAGGTGACCAAACGCCACGAGACGAAAAATATTCTCGCAATGATGGAGGGCAACGGCAAAACCGTGTTCCACGGAATAATCGCCGTACGGCAGGACGGACCGATCAAAACCCTCCAAGATCTTGTCGGCAAAAGCTTCGCCTTCGCCGACAACGAATCTACCATGGGAACCTTGGTGCCCCAAAACATGCTGCGGGAAGCTGGGGTAGAAATCGACCGGCTCAGCCGTTACAGTTTTCTTGCCTCCCACAACGATGTGGCCTTGGCGATATTGGGCGGCTTTTACGATGCTGGCGGCTTAAAGGAGGAAGTATTTCTCGAATACGCCCACCGAGGCTTAAGGGTTCTGGCCAAGAGCCCGCCCATCCCCGAACATCTCTTTCTGGCTGGCAAACATCTGCCAGTCCCGCTGGTAAAAGTCCTGCGCAAGGCCCTGATACAACTCAAAGATCCGGCCATCCTCACCCCAATCCAGAAAACCGCCACTGGCATGGCCCCAGCTACCGACCGGGATTATGACATAGTTCGTCGTCTCTGCCAGGTCACTGCCAATTCTGCTCCCCTACCCGGGAAATAGGCCATGCTACCTTCCTCCCGCAAATACTTGCGAACTCTTCTCGCCTTTATCCTGGTTCTGGCTCTGTTTTTGATCGGGCTGGACACTTTTTTCTTTTTGCGGGAGCAACGCAATTCTGCTCTGGAACAAGACGAAAAAACCAGGCACGAGCTGGAGCTGGTCGGCGCTTTTGTGATCGAACCCATGCTGAAGCAGGAGTTCAGCAAGGTGGAACAATTCCTCCTCCAATGGGGACGCAACAATCCAGAAGTGAAAGCCATCCATGCTTTCTTCCCTAAAGGGGAATCCCTGGCCGAATTCGAAAATTTCCTTCCTTCCAACGATCTTCTTATTGCCAGCACCCCGATCTATTTCGAAGGCCAGCATCTCCTTACCCTCGAAATCGTCAAAGATCGAAACATCTCCGAAGCGCCCCTCCAACGATTCAAACGAAACCTGATATTATTGTCTATCGCCCTCACCTCCTTTCTCGGCATAGTGCTATGGATTCTCCTCAGGTTCATGGCCATTCGTCCCTTAGAACAAGAAATCAACAGACGCCAAAAGGTGGAAGAAGAGCTGCAAAACTCCCACGACCTGCTGGAATCCAGGGTGCAAGAGCGTACCATGGAACTGACCGAGGCGGTCATTGATCTGCATCGGGAGATGGTGGAACGCCATCATGCCGAAGGCGAGCTTGCCGCTGAGAAAGAACGTTTACTGGTGACCATGCGCAGTATCGGCGACGGAGTAATCAGCACCGATATCAAGGGCCGGGTGGTCCTGCTCAACAAGGTGGCGGAACAACTAACCGGCTGGGAACACCACGAAGCGCTGGGTCGACCCTTGGATGAGATATTCCAGCTGCTGGACGGTGACACCCGTTGTCCACTGGAAACACCGGTTGCCAGGGTGTTGCGGACCAATCAGGTCTTCATGCTTCCAGCCAGAGCACTGCTTACTGACAGGAATGGGGTGGAACGGGAGATCGCCGACAGCGCCGCCCCCATCCACAACGAGCTTAGCGAACTGGTGGGTGCGGTTCTGGTTTTTCGCGATGAAACCGAAAAAAACCGGATGACCACAGACCTGCTCAAGGTAAAAAAGCTGGAGTCGGTGGGGGTGCTGGCCGGAGGGATAGCCCACGATTTCAATAATATCCTGACCGCCATTCTGGGCAATATCGACCTTGCCCTACGCCTGGCCCAAGGCGATGCAGACACCAGATCCCTGCTGGAATCCGCAAAAAAAGCCTCCCTCCGAGCCAAAACTCTTACCGACCAACTCCTGACCTTTGCCAAAGGGGGCGAACCGATCAAGCAACTGGCTGCCATAGACGAGGTAATCAGGGACTCCACCGAATTTGTCTTAAGGGGTAGCAATGTGCGCGGCGAATTTAACCTGCCCACTGATCTCTGGCCGATTCAGATGGATTCAGGGCAGATCAGTCAGGTAATCCAGAACATTATCCTCAATGCGGCACAGGCCATGCAAAACGGCGGAATAATAAACATTACCTGCTACAATCTCCCTCAAAAAAATAATACTGTGGAGTCGGAAGACTTTGTCAGCATTGCCATCCGTGACAGCGGGTCTGGCATTCCCGCTTCTCTGCTGGAATGTATCTTCGACCCCTACTTTACTACCAAGGAAAAAGGAAATGGGCTGGGACTCGCCATCACCCATTCCATCGTGATCAAACACGGTGGCCGGATCACGGTGGAATCAGAGGAGGGACTGGGCACCACCTTCACTATCTGGCTGCCTGCTTCACCCAAAGAGCAAATAACCGGTAAAGACATGGTCAAAATCAAGAAAACGGCAAGATCAAACAGAATTATGGTGATGGACGACGATAAGACAATCAGGGTACTCACTCAGAACATTCTCGAGTACCTTGGTTACACGGTAGTTCTGGCTACGGATGGCATAGAAGCTATTCGACTTTACCAGGAATACCTGGACGCCGGCACTCCCATCGACCTGACCATCATGGACCTTACCATTCCAGGCGGCATGGGCGGCCAGGAGGCAATCAAAGGGCTGCTCGCCTTAAATCCTCTGGCCAAAGTTATCGTGGCCAGCGGCTACAGCAACGACCCAGTGATGGCCAATTACCGGGATTACGGTTTTGTAGCCATGCTCAGCAAACCCTTTGCGGTTATGGAACTATCCTCTGAAATCAGTCGGATACTGGAAGGTTGAATTCTAACCTGTCTACCACCAAACCTTACTCCGAGTAGGGTTTTTTCTTACCCCGCCTGGGAATTCCCGCAGATGGTGGTCTGGGAGCAGTTGTTGGTCGAGTGGAAGTCGAGGTTGAAGGCGGCCTGGCCGAGGGATAAGGCTTGGCGGGCGTAGAGGGCCTGGAAACGGCTAAGGGCTTGTACGAGGTGGATGGCCTGAACGAATTCGGCCCTTTATTGCGTCCTGGATAAGCTGGTTTTGCCGGGCGACCTTTGGCGATATCGAGGGTCTTCACCTCAACATCACGGCCATTGATCTTGAGGCTATTGAACGCCGCAAGGACTTTTGGGGCAAACCGGCTGTCTGCTTCCAGCATGGCGGTATGATCCAGAATCTCTATGCGACCGACCTTGATGGAGGCTGAGCCACTGGCGTCATTGATCTGCCCGATGAGTCGCGCCGGAGAGAGTCCGTCTTTCTCGCCGATATTCAGATAAAACCTGCTGAAATTTACCCGCTCACGCTCATCCTGCCGGGGGAATCTGCTTTCTGGACGATCCTGTCTGGCAAATCTGCTATCCGGGCGATCCTGCCTGGAAAACCTGCTCTCCGAGCGCCGGTAATCATCGTCCTGACCTCTTCCTTTATCCGAGACATTGATATCCTGGGCATTCTGGTAATGGGCCAGGACACTGTCAAACTCCTGGGAAACAAAGCGCAGAATCAACTCGTCGCGGTCAAGATCGGCCAGAGCCTTGGTAATAGTTTCCATGAAAGGAGCCAGCCGACTTGTATTGACCTCGACATTTTTGATGGTCTCGATCTTATGAAGTAGCTGGATGGTGCAGACTTCATGACCGGACGGAATCCGGCCCAGTTCGAACTGCCTTTTCAGCTTGCTTTCGATCTCCTTGATACGGAACCGCTCGCGCATATGGATGATGGAGATGGAAATCCCTGTTTTGCCAGCCCGTCCGGTACGACCACTGCGGTGGGTATAGTTAGCGCTGTCATCGGGCAGGTTGTAGTTGATCACGTGGGTAAGGTCGGTGACGTCAAGGCCGCGCGCCGCCACATCGGTGGCCACCAGCAACTGCACCGATTTACCGCGAAAACGCTGCATCACATAATCGCGCTGGCTCTGGGAGAGTTCGCCATGGAGCGGGTCAGCATTATAGCCGTCCTTCCCGAGCCTGTCCGCAACCTCGTTCACCTCCTGGCGGGTACGACAGAAGATAATGGCATACATGTCCGGGTTGAGATCAACCAGTCTGCGCAGGGCCAGGTAGCGGTCCTTGGCGTGCACCATATAGTAGATGTGTCGGATATTTTCCGAACCGGCATTGCGGGTACCCACCGTGATCTCCAGTGGATTTTTCATGTATTTTTTGGAAATTGAGGCCACGCTTTGTGGCATGGTGGCGGAAAACAACAGGGTGTGTTTGTCATCTGGAGTTTGGGCAAGGATGGCGTTCAGCTCGTCCTGGAAGCCCATTTGCAGCATCTCATCGGCTTCGTCCAAAACCACCGAACTGATGGCAGAAAGATCAATCTCCTGACGGCGCATCAGATCATGCAACCGACCAGGGGTGGCGACAATAATCTGGACGCCCTGCCGCAGGGTACGGATCTGGTTGTCGATGCTGGCTCCGCCATAAACAGCGCAGACCCTGATAGCGGAAAGATTTTTGGCAAAGGCATTGAGGTCGCGAGCCACCTGCATGCAGAGTTCTCTGGTCGGGCAAAGTACCAGAGCCTGGGTCTTGCGGGTATCCGGTTTGCAGAGCTGTACCAGAGGGATGCCAAAGGCTGCGGTCTTGCCGGTGCCGGTCTGGGCCAGGCCGACAATATCCACCGGTTTTTCAAGAAGAATCGGAATGATCTGTTCCTGAACCGGGGTTGGCGCAGTAAAGCCAAGGGAGTCAAGAGCGGTAATGATATCGGGATGAATGCCAAGGTCAGAAAAGGTCGTCATTATGCAGTGTTCCTTAATAAATTATGGCCTTTACCATGATCAGCCAGGTAACGCAAGCGGTATGTTTTCACAGGCCTTAGTCCGTAAACCTTAAAGATCTCTGAAAAAACGCAATCTTAGCGCATTGGAAACCACAGAAACCGAACTCATAGCCATGGCCCCACCAGCAATCATGGGATTCAAGGTCGGCCCACCGAAGAGATACAGCCCCCCAGCCGCCACCGGAATGCCGATGATATTATAGATAAAAGCCCAAAAGAGATTCTGCCTGATATTGCGCATGGTAGCTCGGCTTAAGGAAAGCGCGGTGAGCAGACCAGGCAGTCCTTTCATCAAAACAATATCACCGGATTCAATGGCCACATCGATACCGGTGCCCATGGCAATGCCAACATCGGCCCTGGCCAAAGCTGGCGCGTCGTTGATGCCGTCACCCACCATGGCGACCCTGAACCCCTCTGCCTGCAAGGCCGCCACCCTTTCCAGCTTCTGCTCCGGCAGCACCTGGGCAAAAATCTCGCTGATTCCAGCCTGGGCGGCGATGGCTCTGGCGGTAATTTCATTATCGCCGGTGAGCATGAATACCTTGATCCCCATTTTTTTTAAGCCGAGAATGATCGCGGGCGCCTCGGCTTTAAGCCGGTCAGCAATGGCGAGCAGCGCAACCAGCCTGCCATCCACCGCGCAGTAAAGCGCGGTCTTGCCAACCTTGGCAAAGCCATGGGCTTTTTGCGCAACCACCTCAACCACTCCCGTAACCTCCTGCTCAACCATGAACTCCAAGTTACCAAGCAAAATATTCACACCCCGCACCAAAGCCCTGATCCCCTTACCGGGAACTGCCTCAAAATAATCAGGTTCGGCCAGAGCCAGCCCCTTTTCCCTGGCCGCGTTGACAATAGCCTCGGCCAGGGGATGTTCCGAACCGCTTTCGGCGCTGGCAACCAGCATAAGAATCTGATCGTCATCCATCTCAGGTGACAGCGGATACAGGTCGGTCAATTCCGGTCGGCCATAGGTCAGAGTTCCGGTCTTATCAAAAACAATGACGTCAATCTTCTGCGCCATCTCCAAGGCCTCACCGCTTTTCACCAGCGCCCCTAACTGGGCCCCGCGCCCGGTGCCGACCATAATTGAGGTCGGGGTGGCCAAGCCCATGGCACAAGGGCAGGCAATGACCAGCACAGCGATGAAGATCCGCAAGGCAAAGGGAAACTCTGCCTGACCGATGAAATACCAGGCCAAGCCGGCAAAAATCGCCAGGACAATAACGATAGGCACGAAATACAGGCTGATGCGATCCACCAGATTAGCAATAGGCGCCTTGGAGCCCTGGGCCTCACGCACCATGCTGATGATCCGGGCAAGCACCGTGTCCTGCCCCACCCTCTCAGCCCGTATCTGCAATAAGCCGTTCTTGTTCAGGGTAGCGCCTGCCACCGGATCGCCAACTTTTTTGGAAACCGGCAGGGATTCTCCGGTGAGCATGGACTCATCCACACTGGAACTCCCCTTAACCACCGAACCGTCCACCGGAATGCGCTCACCCGGCTTGACCAGCAGGATATCGCCCTTCTCAATCTCCACCACAGGAATTTTTGTCTGCATTTCATTAACGAGCAGAGTGGCCTCCTCTGGAGTCAGGGCCATGAGCTGACGGATAGCATCCGAGGTCCGCAATTTAGAGCTGGCCTCCAGATACTTGCCCAGAGAAACCAGAGCGATTAAAACCCCTGCCGATTCAAAATACAGGTCCATAACCCTGACCATAACCTCAATACCCAGGCCGATCTCAACCAGGCCCCAGATACTGTAAACAAAGGCGGCTCCGGTGCCGATGGCGATGAGCGAATCCATATTGGGCGCGCCGCGCCAGAGAGCCGGGAAACCGAGTTGATAAAAATTCCGCCCCGACCACATAATTGGCAAAACCAAAAGGAACTGGACAAAAGCAAAGGTAAACGGCGCCTGATGGGGGGCCATAAAAGTGGGCAACGACAAACCGACCATCTCGCCCATGGCAATAATCAGCAGCAAGGCAGCAAAGGTCAAGGCGGGATAAAGTCGTTTTGCCATGGCCTTAAGTCGAGCAATAGCCTCCTCCTGCTGACGCTCAAAATCAGAGCCACCAACCGATGCCGCCTGGGCCTTGAAACCAAGACGCTCAATGGTCTCCCGAATCTGCCGCGGGCTGACAACTGCCTGATCAAAGACAACCGCCGCCGACTCCGTGGCCAGATTCACCTGCATGCTCTGCACCCCGACCATATCCCCCACCACCTTTTCAATCCGGGCAGAACAGGAGGCGCAGGTCATACCGCTAATATTCAGCCGCTGCTTTACAATCGATGATGTCATAGATATCCCCTTGCTTGTTCTGCCTTCTCAAAGTATTTTGCAACTATTCAACAATACCCAATCCCAAGGAGTTTTCCCATGCCAACCATTAAAATCAAGGGTATGCGCTGCGG
>Ga0156788_1149_pt1 | contig 21815 bp, 14 predicted proteins | sample RifOxyD3_FD_110737 | JGI IMG/M metagenome (GOLD analysis project Ga0156788, IMG submission 110737) | Deltaproteobacteria bacterium RIFOXYD12_FULL_53_23
AAGGGCAGGTCGGGCAGATCCATGCCAAAAGCGGCATGGAGATAACTCAGAGCCGTCCGCCAGGGTGCCTGAACCGCGGCATCGCCGCCCGGCAGAGGCAAGGATTCCAGGGCGGCAAACCGCTGATAGCCACGGGCATCCCCCAAGAGAACCTCACCACCCCAGATGGTCTGATCCGGCCCGTACCCTGCCCCATCGAGGATAATGCCGATGGCCGGGCCAGTCTGCCGGTTCTCGGCCAGACAGGCGACCAGATGGGCATGGTGGTGCTGCACAGCCAGGGTTGGCACCTTCTGCTCTGCGGCCCAGCGGCTTGAGAGATACTGAGGATGCAGATCATGAGCGACCAGGACCGGACTAATTTCAAAAAGTGCAGCCAACTGGCCAAGGCTTTGCTGAAAGACCCGGTAGGCCTCCAGATTTTTCAAATCCCCAATATGCTGGCTGCAAAAGGCCTGATGTTCTTTAAGCAGACAGACAGTGTTCTTAAGTTCCGCCCCCACTCCAAGAACCATCGCCCCTGTCTCCGTCAGCCCGATGGGCTTTGGGGCAAAACCTCGGCTGCGCCTAATCTGACGGATCATTCCGGCCTGAAGAGCGACCAGCGAATCATCGCAGGGCAGATTAATGCCCCGATCATGCACGAGAAAACAGTCGGCGATCCCGAGCAGACGTTGAACCGCCTCATCGTTATCAATACAGATCGGCTCTTCGCTAAGATTAGCGCTGGTCATAACCAGGGCCTGTGCCGACTCCTGAAAAAGAAGGTAATGGAGCGGGGCATAGGGCAGTATAAGGCCGAACTGATCATATCCCGGCGCGACCTCTGCCGCCAGGCCATGCCCCTCTTTTTTGCCGGCCAGAACAATAGGCCGCTCTTGACTTGTGAGAGCTTGTTCTTCCAAGGCCTCTAACCGACACACCTTTCGGGCCGCTGCCAGATCAGGCACCATCACCGCCAGAGGCTTGGCCGCCCGCCCTTTTCTCTGGCGCAGACGCGCTATGGCCTTGGCATTGGCCGCGTCCACCGCCAGATGAAAACCGCCCACCCCCTTGACCGCCACGATCTCACCCGCCGCCAACCGCCGGGCCACCTCTTTGGGCACCTCATCACGCTCAGCCACCTGCCGACCATCCGCCCCAAGCAGACTGAGCCGCGGGCCGCATTCGGGGCAACAGTTGGGCTGGGCATGAAACCGCCGGTTGCCAGGATCATCATATTCCCGTTGACAGGCGGCACACATGACAAAACCACGCATGGTCGTATGGGGACGATCGTAGGGGATACGCTGGACAATGGTGTAGCGGGGGCCGCAGTTGGTACAGTTGATAAAGGGATAACGAAACCTTCGGTCAGCAGGATCAAAAAACTCGGCCAGACAGGCCTCGCACACGGCCACATCGGGGGAGATCAGGGTGGAGATCGGCCCGGAGTTCGCCGTGTGTCGAAGGATAAATTCGCCCTCCAGGCGCAGAGGGATTGGCACAGCAACGATCTCGCCGACCTGGGCCAGGGGAGGGGCTTCTTCCCGCAAGGCAACCATTAAATCCTGAAGCTGGGCAACCGGCCCCTGGGCCTCAATGGCAACCCCCTCCGGGGTATTGGCCACAAAACCGACCAGGTCGCGACCCGAGGCCAACCGGTAAACAAAAGGCCGGAAACCAACGCCCTGGACAATGCCGCTGACCAATATCTTCCAACGCTCGCTTGGCATTAAATGATTTGCCGCCGCAGCCAGTCCAACCAAGCAGACATGCCCTCGCCGGTCCTGGCGGAGATCTCAAAAAATTCCAGCTGGTGATTCACCCGCAGGGCATATTCCCGGCAGCGGGCAACATCAAAATCCACATGGGGAAGCAGGTCGATTTTATTGATCAGACAAAGACTGGCCGCGGCAAACATGGCCGGATACTTGAGAGGCTTGTCCTCTCCCTCAGTGACGCTGATGATCACCACCTTGGCCGCTTCGCCCAGATCAAACATGGCCGGACAGACCAGATTGCCGACATTTTCGATAAAGAGCAGGGATTTCTCTGCCAGCTCCATCTGGTGCAGAGCCTTATGCACCATGTCCGCGTCAAGATGGCAACCAGCCCCGGTATTCACCTGGACAACAGGCGCCCCGGCAGTCTCGATCCGTTCGGCATCAAGCATGGTCTGCTGATCCCCTTCGATAACCGCCATGGGGATCTCACCTCGAAGTGCCAGAATAGTCCGTTCCAGAATCGTGGTCTTGCCCGAGCCAGGCGAGCTGACCAGATTGAGGGCCACGATCCGCCTTGCCTCAAAAAACTCCCGATTATGCGCGGCAATCCCATCATTTTTTCCGAGCACTGCCTCCCGCACCTCGATCAAGCGACCTTTGCGTGCATGATGGTGATCTGCCGAGCCAGAGCCGGACATGGGCTGGCCCGGCTTTCTAATGGTTACGCTGTTATCTGGCTGACTACAGCCGCAGGAATCACACATGATTTCACCTATTCTTCGTCAACAATTAAGGACAAAACCTTCAATTCCCTGCCCTGCACAATCTCCACTGCATAACCGTCACATTGTGGGCATTGCCCAAGCAAGGAATCCACAATAAAGGAATGGCCACAGGCCAGGCAGTTTCCACGACCTTCAATCTCACGAATCTCAAGAAACGCCCCTTCTGCCAGGGTATTGCGGGCGGCGGCCTCAAAACAGAATACCAACGCCTCAACCATCACCCCAGACAGCTTGCCCGCCTCCAGTTCGACCGAGGTAATCCTCTGCCCTCCAGCGGCCTGCGCCTTTGCCGAAACAAGCTCAACAATATTGATGGCCAGCGACATTTCATGCATTACTTGTAACTGCATAGGAATCGTAATTCAGAGTCAGCTTAGTCAATTCCTCGAAAACAAGCTCTTGCACCCTCGGAATCACGGCGAGGAGTTCATCGCTTAGTTCCATGGACCATGAGGATACATCTTTAGGTTGCACCCCGATAATAACAGTCTTTGGTTTCGACCCGGTCAGCGCCGCCATATGGAGAACGTCAACAAGGCTGATCTGGTGCAGCGATGCCTGCGGGGCAACCGGAAATTTCATCTCATCAGGAGAAAAACGAAAGAGTGCGCCAGGGGTGTCACCCGCTTCGACGACATCAATGACAATAAGGTGGTCGATTTCGTGCAGCAGGGGAATCAGTTGATGACTCACTGTACCGGCTTCCAGCAGCGTCACGTTATCTGGCAAAACCGTGTCTTTCAGGGAGTTGACAAGATGAACACCGAAACCGTCGTCTTTGAGCAGCAGATTGCCCACCCCGAGGATAAGAATTTTCCGGGGAGGCATGGCAGCGCCTCCCCGGATCTGTTCAGTTGAGATCATTTAGAAAACTTTTTAAGCTTATAGCCGGTCAATATGGAGGTCAGCGTCTTGTCCTTGTTCACCATCGTGGTCATGATGCTCATGTAAACGTGGATCAAGACAAACACGATAAAGAACCACATAGACAGGATATGCACGAGTCGGGTAGCAGATTCACCACCAAGAAGCGCTGTTACCCACAAAAAACTGTCAGGGGCCTGGATAAATCCGAAGATGTTTCCCTGATAAAGCGCCCCCCCGGTAAAAGCGGCAACGACAATCACTGCGGCAACGCAAAGGTATATCAAGGCCTGCAGCGGATCATACTTCCGGTAATCCTTGTGCGAACCTTTAATAAAAAGGTGATAACCAAGGCTATCCGGGATATTTTTTATATTCCTGATGATCCCAAAATCCTTCCAGTCCGCGTCAAAGGTCGAGCGAAATGCCATATAGACCCTGACCACCAACCCTAAAATCAACACATAGGCAGCAACAAAATGCAAGAACCGCATCCAGGACATGAGCAAGCACTCAAGCCCACCAGCGATAAAGGGCCAATGGATATAAAAACCCGTAAAGGTGAGCACGGCTATGGCGATCACCCTGGTCCAGTGTTCGATAATGTAGCCGAGGCTCCATGTTTTCGTCAGTTTTTGTGCCATGGCGTCCTCCCTTACGAGACCTTGAAGTCCATAATGCGGTTGGATTCAGGATGAATCACATGCACCGTACAGGCGAGACACGGGTCAAAGGAATGCACCACGCGCATGACCTCCAGCGGCTTTTCCGCGTCGGCGACCTCCGTCCCGATAAGCGCTTCTTCGATTGGTCCGCGCACCCCGTTATCGTCGCGCGGACAAACATTCCAGGTCGTGGGCACCACGCACTGATAATTTTTTATCTTCTTGTCCTCCACATCAATCCAGTGCCCCAAAGCGCCGCGCGGCGCTTCCCAAAGCCCAATCCCCTGTGCTTTATCGGGTATCTGGTAATCGGCATACACCGCTGTATTTCCCTTTTTGATGTTTTCAATAAGATCCATGCCCCACTGATACATGGAATCCGCCACCATCTTGCATTCCAGCGCCCGGGCGGCAATCCTGCCGATGATCCCGAAAAGCACCTGTGGCTGTCCAGGATGGCCGATCTTGGCAAGGGTGTCATCGATCAGTTTTTTGGCCGTGGGCTGGCCGGATGCGTAGGCCACAACCATGCGCGCCAGGGCGCCAACCTCCATGGGCTTACCCTGAAGACGTGGCGCTTTGGCCCAGGTGTATTTTTTGTCCGGATCATATTCAGTGTATTCAGGGTCAGTCACCCCAACGGCCGGGTTGAGCGGTTTTGAGTCCTTGTACCAGCTGTGGCCCGTATACTCCAGCACATCAACCGCTCTGGCCTCATGCACCGTCGGAAAATCGGCGGCGAAGATCGCGCCACGGGGCAACAGCCGTTTTTTTGGATCAAAGGAGGCATCCTCGAACACTCCCCAGGAAAGGAAATTTGCCGGGCCCTTGCCAACGCCTGCCGCATCAAGATAGAACGGGGCAATGGCCATCAGGTCGGCAATAAACACATTATCAATCCAGTCCTGAAGCTCCTTGACCCTGAAGAGATAGTTTTTCAGGTCGTCCACCGTCGGCACATGGGTGACACCTCCCGGAGGGCTGGTCATGGTCATCGGCATTCTGCCGCCGAAAAGCGCGCTTACCTGGGCCGCCTTTGCCTGCATCTCAAGCGCTTCAAGGTAATGGGCCACGGCAATAAGATTCACCTCCGGCGGCAGCTTATAGGCCGGATGGCCCCAATAGGCGTTGGCGAACGGCCCGAGCTGGCCGGAATCGACAAAGGATTTCAGTTTGGCCTGCACCTTTTTCAAGGATGCTTCCGCAGGTTGCGCCGAAAGAGCCGAAACCACATCAACGTAATCAAGGGCGTTCAGGTGATAGAACCAGAGGATATGGGAGTGAACGAACTGGGCGCCTTCGATGATATTGCGAATGATCCGGCCATTAGCGGGCACCTTTATCTTGAAAGCGTCGTCCATGCTCATGGAAGACGCGTGACCGTGAGAGGTCGGGCAGACGCCGCAGATCCGCTGGGTAATATGGCAAGCGTCTCGAGGGTCCCTGCCCTTCAAGATGATCTCGAATCCCCGAAACAGGGTTCCGGTTGTCCAGGCATCCTTGACCTTGCCATCTTCGATCTCGACATCGATCCTGAGGTGTCCTTCAATCCTGGTAAAGGGGTCTATGGTTATCCTGGCCATTATTTTTCACCTCCGTCTTTATCCTTGATTCGACCTGACACCCCAGTGGCAACTGCATGCAGCGCGATGCCTGCCGCCGTTGCCGCCGCCGCGATTGCGCCAATCTTGTCCGCCCCAGCCTCAACCCCGTCCATGCCAGGAATCTTGACGCCGGGGAGGCGCTCATAAAACCCGGCAAATTTATCGGTCCAACCGGGTTCGGCGCAGCCGATACAGGGGCCGCCAGCCTTGACGCACCAGCTGGTCCTGTCGTTGTACTGGATCTTCGGACAGGCAGACCAGGTCATGGGCCCCTTGCAGCCCATTTTATACAGACAATAATTGAGCGACTCCTCCTTGGAACCGAATACTTCCACAAACCTGCCGGCATCAAAGTGCGCCCGGCGTTCGCAATTATCGTGGATTGTCTGGCCGTAGAACATCTTCGGCCTGCCGAAATGGTCGAGATCGGGAATCTTGCCAAGGAGCAGGAAATTTACCACCACCCCAACAAGATACTCAGGATTGACAGGGCAGAGATCCAGGTTAACAAGCGGTTTACTGATTCCCAGCCTTTTAAGCGCCTCCGCGGTTCCAATGATCTGGGAAGGATTGGGCTTGGCCGCTGGCACCCCACCGGTGGTGGCGCAGCTACCAATGGCCAGGATCGCTATAGCCGGCCCGGCATTTTCCTTGAACACCTCAAGCATTTCCTTGTTGCCGATCATGCCGTGACCTTTTTTGGTCGGGATGCCGCCCTCAACGATCAGGATGTAGCCCCCCTCCTGCCGGGATTTGACCAGAATCTCCTCAGCCTGCTTACCTGCGGCAGCCATAATCGTCTCGTTATAGTCAACGCTTAGAATATCAAGGATTACCTGGGCCGGGCTCGGGTAGGTTGCCTTGATAAAGGCCTCCGTGCAGCCTGAATCAGAAGCGAAATTGAGCCACACCACCGGTTGCCGTTTTGTGGCGTTTTCGATTGCCGCAGCGATTTTTGGCGCAAATGATTCAGAAAAGCCAAGCAGAATAGCAGTTGCCCCACAGTACTTCAAAAAATCTCTTCGTTTAATCCCACGAAACTCTAACGCATCAAGAAACTGCTTACTAACCTCATCTTTATTTGCCATAATTGATCCTCCTTTCCTTTATTCAGTAGTGGAATAACGATAGAGTATGATGAGTATTATTTCTTATTACGCAGGAACAGTTCCGAAGTTATCCTTATTTACCGTCCCCAACTTCAATATTTACATAATCTTTTATTATGCGTCCAGAGGTCAAGAATTTTCTCGTTGGCCACCCTGATTCTTTGCGGTATGGTGCCGCAAACAAAACACAACCAGGACTGCCCAAACCATGCCGCATAACACCGACCTTGATCCGGCCAGCATTATCCAGCATGTGTATGTGGAGGATGACTGCCGGAATCTGCCACTTACCAAAAATATCCTTGCCAATCTTCCAGGACGAGAGGTACGGATTATTCCGCCCCGGCTTGGGCCGGACCTTTCCGCTGCCATTTCCGGGCCGCAAAACCTCAGCCACGGAAAAAGGCATCTTGTCCTCTGCAAAAACCGGGGCCGTTTTTTGAAGCCCTGCCCCGCAACCAGAGAATACCGCTGTTGCGACTACCAGGTTCTCAATGTCGGGATGAACTGTCCCATGGACTGCGTGTATTGTATCCTGCAGGCCTATCTCAACAACCCCTGGCTTTCCTTTTTTGTCAACACCGATGATCTGCTGGCCGAACTCACCACGACCTTTAGCGAGACACCGCAGACCTTTCGCCGCATCGGCACCGGCGAATTTACCGACAGTATGGCCCTGGACCGAGTCACGGGCTTAAGCCGCATCCTCATTGAATTCTTCAAAGATATCCCCAACGCGGTGCTTGAGCTGAAATCAAAAGCGGTTGTTCTTGACAACCTGAAGCACAGCGAACATGGCGGCCGCACCATCATGGCCTGGTCGCTCAACAGCACAGAAATCATGGCCAGAGAAGAGCTGCGCACCGCCAGTCTGGATCAACGTCTGGCCGCGGCCGCCCAATGCGCCGCCTGGGGCTACAAACTGGCCTTTCATTTTGATCCGCTCATCTATCATCCCGGCTGGGAAAAAGGTTATCAGGAGACAATTGACCGGCTCTTTGCCACAGTTCCGGCAGCAAGCATTGTCTGGATCAGCATGGGAGCACTGCGTTTTCTCCCCGCCCTTAAAAATATTGCCAGCAGACGATTCCCCAGATCACGTTTTTTTCATGAAGAGTTTGTCCTGGGGCTGGACAACAAATTCCGCTACTTCCGGCCGCTGCGCACCAAGATGTACCAGCACATGGCCCACCATCTTTCCCGTTACCTTGACCCGGACACCTGCCTCTATCTTTGCATGGAAAGCGATGAAATCTGGCGGGATATTTTTGGCTTCACCCCGGAAGAGAGAGGAGGATTGTCAGCCATGCTCGATCTGGCTGCCAGGACAAGATGCGGCCAGCCCTGAACACGAGATCATCATTACGGCTTAGAAAATCCCCCTTTTACCGCATGCCGGGCGTCCAACAAGCCAATTCAGGCTGTCAATTTTTCTCCAAGCCCCGAGGCCCGCTCAACCCTTCTGCCTACCGCCGCCTCAATTTCCTGGGGGCGACCAACCAAGGCGACTTGCCGTCTGGCCCGACTGATTCCGGTATAAAGAAGCTCCCTGCTCAACAGGGCCGAATCCTCTCCGGGCAGGATCAAGGCAACTTGCTCAAATTCAGAGCCCTGACTCTTGTGGATGGTCATGGTAAAGGCCGTTTCATGGACAGGCAGTTGGCGTAAGGAATAGCTGCGAAGCCCATCCCTGCCTTGCGAAAAGAAAAAAGCCTTGAGCCCTTCGCCGTCTTCCCCAGGCCAAATAATACCGGTCTCACCGTTAAAAAGTCGCAACGGGTAAGAATTGGCCTGAATCAGCACCGGTCTTCCCTTGTACCACAAGCCATTAGACTCAATCAGCCTGTGCAGGGTTAAAACCTTTTCCGTATACCTGTTCAGAGACGAGACCCCCATCGGCCCAAGCCGGTGGGCACAGAGCAGTCGAAACCGTTCAAACAACTCCAGGGCAGCAAAAGGGTCAGCAGCCTCCAGAAAAGGACGATATCCGGCCATAATCATCTCCGCCAGGGGATGAGCCGGATCGCTCTGCATAAGCGGAGGCAATAAATTAACCTCTGCCGATCCCTGCTGACAAAGAAAAGCCGCCTCCTCCGCCTTCCCAGCCTGTATTGCGGCGGCGAGTGCCCCGATCCCTTCATGCGAGGAATAACGAAAGCTTTCTCTGAGCCGGACAAGGCATCGGGCAAGGGGATTATCCTCAACCCCATCCGTGGCTGCAACACAGATATCCCCCAGGATTGACCCTGCCTCCACCGAAGAAAGCTGGTCCGGGTCGCCAAGCAAAACAAGTCGTGCCGAAGGCGGCACCGCCGCAAAGAGCTTGGCCATAAGGGCCACGTCAATCATGGAGGCCTCATCGACCACCACAACCTCACAGGACAAGGGATTTTCCCGGTTATGGCGAAAGGTGGCAGGATTATCCGTCCGGTAACCCAGAGCCCGATGAATGGTTGCCGCCTGGGTGGGCAGGGCCGCAATCAACTCTTGCGGCAAAGACAACTCCCCCTTTTTTTTCTGCAGGGACTCAGTAAGCCGGGCAGCGGCCTTGCCAGTAGGAGCAAGAAGCAGGATGCGCGGCGGCGGCTCTCCTGAGGCCTTGGCATAAAGCAAAAGCAGAGCCAGATATTTCGCGACCAAGGTGGTTTTGCCAGTGCCGGGCCCACCGGTGATCAGGCCAAGACGCTCCCTAAAAATTCCGGCGCAGGCCTCGCGCTGCCCGGCATCCTGCGCCGTGCCGGTAAAAAGCTGGGAGAGACAAGAGGCCATCAGGTCATCCCGCACCGTCACCTGTTTTGTCACCCTGTTGCGAATCTCTCGGGCCAACTCCTCTTCATAACGCCAGTAGCGTTGCAGGTACAGCCGCTCTCCTTCGAGCACCAGTGGGGCAAGATTACCCTCACGGCTCACCAGGGGGCTTTCCCGAAGCTCCGCGATCAATTCTTCTATCAAAGGCAGGGCGTCCGTTAAAAAAATATCCTCAGGCACCAGCCGTTTGAGCTCAAGACAGACATGGCCATTACCCACCGCCTTGCGGGCAAGAGCGGCGAGGACAAGAATATGCGGGCCAGTGGCGGGGGCAAGACGCTGGAGGGCTCTGACAAAATAGCGGTCAAACTGATCCAGCCTCCCGCCAGCAATGAGCTGTTCAATCTCTCTGATCATGCTCCGCCCTCCCCTGCCAGACTCTGGAAGATCCCCGAGAGCTGTTCAATGCGGGCCAAGGGCGGCAAGTCGGCGAACACCCCGAATTCCGGCCCGGAGTCTGGATGCATCCCCTTCATAAATAAATAAAAAACTCCGCCGAAATCACGCTCATACTCATAGCCAGGCAGACGACAGGTCAGATACCGATGCAGGGCCACGGTGTAGATGTGGTATTGCAGGAAATAGTGATGCCCAGCCATGGCCGCAGGCAGTTTATTCCGGGTATAATCCTCCCTGCTGTCACCAAGATGATTGCTCTTATAATCAAACAAATACCATTTACCCCCACAAACGCAGACCAGATCGATAAAGCCCTTAAGAAAACCACGGAGAGGGATAAAACGCAAGAAGCGCAAGGCCTCGGCATACCCTAAAGGAATCCCCAGAGGATGGTCAATAAACGGCCTGGCCAGAAGTTCGGCGGACAGGCTGGCATCCTCGCCCAAACCTGCGCCCAGCGGAAAGGTAAAGGGCATTTCGTTGAGGCGCTGGGTGTTGCCGATATCTCCCAGACAAAAGGGCTCAGTTGCACGCAACGGGGTTTTGAAAACCTCGGCGAATGCCCGGCAGACAGGGGCAAGCCACAGCTCCGCATATCCATAAAAACGCAGTTGCTCTCGCACCTGCTCCCGCAACTGCGTGGGGTTCTCCTGCGGAAAAGATGCTTTTTCAAAAATCGTATGGAAAAAATTGCCAGCCAGCGGGCCTTTGGGAAACTGGGCCAGAGGAATCAAAGAGGCGGAAGGAGTCGGCATCAACATTTCCGAAGGCCCTGCTTCTTCCTCCAAACCTGCGCCCTCGACTTCCGGCTCCCGCTCTCCAGGGTCATGGCCGCTCTGGGCTATGAGGTGCGAAAAACTACCGATCCGCCAGACCTGGGCAAGCTTGCGCATTGGGGTACGACAGACCAGAGGCACTGGGGCAATCAGCCTGGTCGCTTCACCAGTCGAGCCCGGAACCATCTGCACCTGGCGAACCTGCCAGCCTTCGCCTGCACTGGCGCGATCCATAAGCCGATCCAGCAACTCCTGAGCAGTGCATCCCTTGAGATCCAGAGGCAACGCCTCCGGGTTGCCTGGCTCTCCGGCACTGGCCTGATCTCCATGCAGGAGCCAGGCCAGGGCGCTGGCATCATACCCGTAGACCGGTGCCCAAAAAACAAAACAGCCATGCCGGGCACGGGTCAGGGCCACATAGGCCAGCCGGAGCTCTTCGGCAAAACGCTCGCCAGCAGCCAGAGACCGGGCCTGCTCATCGGGGAAAAGGACGATTTTCCCCTGCCAATCGTCCTCTGGATCATGGAGGCTGACAAAGGGCTGCTTGCCGGCACCTCCGCCGCCCATAAAGAGGTAAGGACAATAAACAAGAGGATACTCAAGCCCCTTGCTCCTATGAATAGTAACCAACTGCACGGCATCCTCATCGCTTTCCAGACGCAGTTCGGCCTCTTCCCCGCTCTCGTTTGCGGCAAGGGTCTGACTCAACCAGTCCACAAGCATGACCGGGCTTAAATGATTCCGGCTCTCTGCCTCCTGGAGCAGTTCGGCAAGATGACGCAGATTGGTCAGGCGACGCTCTCCGTCTACCAGCAACAACAACAACCGCCCGGCAACACCATGCTCCTGCCAGGCGGCCATCAGCATCCGCATGACCCCGTTTTTCTCCCAGCGTCCCTGCCAGAAAGCAAACTGCCCCATAAGTCCATGCAGCTCAGCTTCCATCTGGTTGAGCCGTTCAAGATCCTGGGCGGTAAAGCCGAGCATCTCAGTGGCCAGTGCCTTGCGGAGCAATTGCTCGTTGCCCGGCTCAGCCACTGCGGCAAGAAGCCTTAAGACTTCTTGCGCTTCGGGACTGGCCCAGACACTGGCCTTGCTTTGCAGCACGGCATTGATGCCTCGCCCCCGCAAGGCGGCCTGGATCTCCGCCGCCTGGGTATTGGTGCGGACCAGCACGGCAATATCCCCGGCCCGCACCGCCCGATTACCGATCTTCCCATCCCCGGATAGCAACCCGACGATATCTCCAGCCACCAGATCAGGGATCAGGGGAAGAAGCTGATTTTTGACCAGGCGCCCACCCTTGCTTGGGCAAAGACCTTCGGGCAGGGTGAGAAACTGCAAGGGCTCTGAACCAAGGCTCGGGGAATGCCAGAGATCTTCCGCATCAGGACGCGCGGCAACCAGAGCGTAGCCAATGCGGGAATCAACAAATGGCTGGGCCAGCGCACCGTACAGGCTGTTCAGCGCCGCCACCATTTTTCGATCAGCCCGCCAGTTGGTGCCCATGGTGTGTTTTTCTGATTCCGCCTGACCGGCAGCCTCAAGATAGGCATAGATATCCGCGCCCCGAAAGGCATAGATGGCCTGTTTGGGATCGCCGATCAGAAAAAGGGCTTCGTCACCGTCTCCCCGATAGATGGTCCGGAAGATACGATACTGAATCGGATCGGTATCCTGAAACTCATCAATAAGCGCCACCGGAAACCGGTTCCGAATCCGCTGGGCAAACTGCTCCCCCGTCCCCTTGCCGCCCTGCAAGGCTCGATCCAAACCGGTGAGGAGTTCATCAAAGGACTGCTGTTGCCCAGCCAGCAGACGCTTGGGCAATTCACCCCGGATAGCGCGCGCGGCCCCGGCGAGAAACAGTGCCTGGCCACGTTTGGCCAGGGCCTCAGCCGTAGCAACCAAGGCACCCCAAGGCCTGAAAAATGGATTATCTTGCCGCACCCCTTTTTTCAGGGCCGTTGCCGTAAACACCTTGCCATCCGGCTGGAAAATGTTATCTGCGGCAAGCAGTTCCGCTTGTCCGGGCAAGGCAAATGCCCGAGGTTCTGTCTGGACAAAAAAATCAGCAAGCCGAGTCAACAGGCCTTGAGCCAACTGTTTTTTAAAGGAAGCTGTCAGCCCCTCCGCCTGGGTAAAATATTGCGCAAGTGCTTCGCGCTGCTCCTGCCAGCAAGCCCTGGCCTCGGCATAGAGTCGACAGTATTCCACCATCAGGTCAGGAATCTCTGCTGCCGCCGAAATCTCCCCGACAATGGCAAAATCGCCATGCCGAATCGCCTCCTGGGTCAAGGCACGCAAGTGGACGGGCGAAACACCTTGGCGAATCAGACTCGCCAGCCGGTAATCAAGAGCGTAAAAAAATCCGCTCCAGTAATCATCGCTGATCTCCCGCACCAGGGTCTCGGTCGCGCCAGTGAGCTCCAGATCAAAGAGCAACCCCGTTTCCAGGGCATGCTGCTGTAAAACCCGATGGGCAAAGCCGTGAATGGTAGAAACCGCGGCCTTATCAATATCGCTGATGGCCCGGGCAAGCAAACGACGGTCTGCCTCCAGATCAAGGCTGCGCGCAATAAGTTGGCATAAAAATGGATCATCCCCGCCGTGCTGATCCTGAAAGGCCTGCGTCGCTAAGCGCAACCGCGTGCGGATCCGTTCATGCAACTCAGCAGTAGCCGCCTCAGTGAAGGTGACCACCAGAATCTGCTCTACGGTCAAACGCCTCTCCAGCAAGAGGCGCAGATAAAGCGAGGTGATGGAATAGGTCTTGCCCGTACCGGCGCTGGCCTCAATAAGCTGCACCCCAACACTATCTACCATAAACGGATCAAATACCCGGCTCATAGTTCTTCCATCCGCTTGAGCATGGGGGTAAAAATGCGGGTGGCAAGCTCGGCAAAAACCGGGGACTTGTCTGCAGCATACCTGACGTAACTTGGGGAAACGGGAAGAGTATCGGCAAATAATTGGCAACAGTAAGGATCTTCTCCCTCCCCGGGGATAAAGTCATTGCCCAGGTACTCTCCCTCGGCTCTGGTAAAGGCGGTACTCAGCCGCTCCTGTTCGGTTCCCTTGCCTGCGTACATGGTGCGCGCAAAGGCTAAGGCACTTTTAGGAAAAAATGGCAGCGGCGCACTTAAACCGCCTGCGAACAGGCTGGCCAAATCAAGCAATATATTGGTGGCCTCTGGCACCGGAGACAGGCGAAAAACTTGGGCGGAACCCTTATCGCTGCCTCTGCCGATCACGATGGTTTCACAACACTGATCCGCGGGAGCGACGGCCGAGAGGAATAGATGCTCAAGCCAGACCGGCAGAAGTATCCGGCCATGGAGCAAGCTGTTTGTCCAGTACAAATGCCCATTGGGGTATCTATCGCTCAACTCGCCATGCAGGGTAATCTCGGGAGAAAGCATTATTTCCCGGCGCAAAGGCGGCAGCTCTGTATCGTCCCCCCCTGGCCCATACTTGAAAAGCTGTTCCACGATGGGCCGCACCGTCTCCCTGATTTCGGCAAAAACCGCTTGCGCTCCCTGACCCAGAGGAACCCGCCCAGCCCCCCGCCAACGGGCCAACAGGATTTCCGGCCTTGATAGACCTTCTCCTTTCATCGCCAGAAGATCACGGCTCAATTGATATTTTTCAATAGTATCGAGATGGATGGGCTCACGATCCTGAAGCATCCGATTTTTGCCCTGCAAAAAAAGCCCAAGCCGATTTTCCAGAAACCAGCGCACTGGATGCGAAAAATAACGAGACAGATCCACAAGAGAAACCGAAGCGAGACTCAAGGTTAGAGACGGCAAAGTCTCTGACAAAAACGCCTGCCGAGCGCGCAGTCCTGTCTGTTTTGCCTGGGCTGCTCGACAGTATTCTGCGGCAAAACTGAACAACCTATCATCCGATCCAGAAAAATACTTCTCACTGAAAGGCTGAAGAGGATGCCGGGTCACGAGGCGATCCAGCATTTTTTCCCGTCGTTTGGCAAAACAGGCGGCCTGATCTAAGGAAGATGACTCAAGAAAGAAACTCTCTGTCAGGCTATCCACCAGCTCTTCAACCACCACGGCTGGAGGAAGCTCTTTACCGTCCCGCAGGGTATTACCCAGATAAAAAACCAGAAATTTGCTACGGGCGGCAAGCAAGGCTTCAAGAAAGACATACCGATCATCATTGCGTTTAGCCCGATCGCCCCTCTGGGGATAACGAGCAAGCAAATCAAAACTCTGCGGATGCTCCATCCGGGGGAAATCCCCATCATTCATCCCGAGCAGACAGATAACCTTGAAGGGGATCGAACGCATGGGCAGCATGCCGCAAAAGGTAAGGCCGCCTTCCAGAAAACCCTGGGCCGTTGCCTGGCCGGACAGCTTCTCCTGAAGCAAAATACTTAGCCCCTTCAGATCAAGGTGCTGGCTGAACCCGGCATCCTGTGCCTCAAGGGTTATTTGGGCGAGGCCATCACGGATCTTCTGCAACTGCCAGGCCTGGGGGGAATCCTCAAGAAAAATGGTCTGGAGCAGCTCGTTTATAACCCTCTGCCAATCTGGCAACTCCCAAGAGGCAGACAGTTTCTCTGCCTCCGCGAAAACGGTTTCGCAAAAATGGATAAAACGACCAGCAAGCTCTGCACTCTGGCCTTCGAGCTCATCATAAGGCAGAACCTCGCCCAGAAAAGCGCCCTCAGCTTGGACGGCATAGCCAAGCACCAAGCGATCAAAGCCGAACCGCCAGGTGTTCTGCCGCTCTTTCGGCTGTTGCTGCGCCTCCCGATGCGACTCGTCAATCCCCCACCTGATCCCGGTCTTTTCCACCCAGAGCCTGATGCGTGGCAGGTCATCGGAGGTTATGCCAAAATTAAGGTGGATGGTCTCGCAGGCCAATACCTCCAGCACCTCAGAAGCCGACATTCTGCCTGTAGCCAGCTGCAGAAAACGAAAAAAAACCTCAATAAGCTGAGCCTCATTCAATAGAGACCGATCCGCGATCCGAAAGGGAATAAAGCGTTTGTTCTCCGGAGAAAGTCCGAAGACCGCCTCGATGAGCGGGGCATACGCTGAAACCTCGGGCAGCATAACCACAATCTCGCGGGGGGCAAGAGCGGGATCATCCTGGAGCAAGGCCAGTAATTGATCCTGCAAGACCTCAACCTCACGAAGACGGCTATGGCAGGCATGAATGCGAAGAGAGGCATCATCTTTAGCCAAAATCAAGGGAGCGGCGTTGCCGCCTGTCGGGCAGCGATGGTTCAGATACAGGATATCGTTTTGCAGCACTTCCAGCATGTTCTGCGGCGCGGCATGGGCGGTGTATTCTTCTCCCGCCTCGACATAGAGCACCTCATTTTCAAGAACCTCCTGAAAATCACGGGCCATGGCCCCCATGGAGGCAAGAAGCGGGTGGCCGACCTCCAGATACAAGTCTGCCTCATCCAGGCCGGAAGGCAAACGAGCCAGAGCGCGATGCGCCTCAGCCTGCGAACGAATGTCCGCGAAATAGCCTTCTGCCGGGGAAAAAAGATGGAAATGCACCGGCAGAATCTGCGCCAGTTCACCCATGATGCCGAGATAGACCCCAGGCAGAGTATCGATGCCAAAAAGGGAAACCCGGGCAGGCAAGAAATGCGGATAGGGAATCACCCCCGCTGCCAGCGCTTGTCTGGCTCGCAGCATGAGCCGGGCCGGAGAACAGCAACCCAGATGCTGTACCAGCAAGCGCCAGAGCTTGGGCTGCCAGAGATCTTTCGGCAGGTCATGAGCAAAGGCCCGGTTCTCACCTGCCTCCCAGGCAAGGATCATTTCGGGCCGGTATACCGCATATTGATCAAAAAGATAGGCGATCTGCCTGGCAAGCTGGAGTTTCTTGCTCAACGGGCCATCAACAAGGTAGGAGATCAGGGGGGAAAAATCAGGGTCGTGGCGGCAGTCATCCAGCAGGGCAGAGATCACAAAGGCAAGCCGTTCCCTGCTATACCTCTGCGCCCCATCTCCTTCTTCTCCAAGGGTGGCCCGCAGGACGCGCTGGATAAACTGCCGAGGATGGGGAAAATCAGGATTGGCCCATACCCCGAACCTGTCGGAAAGCTGCATGGCAAGCCAGGTGGCCATTCCCTTACTTTGCACAATAATACATTCGGAGGCAAGCGGCGAAGCAAGCGGCTGGCGCAAAACATCCGCCAACGAACCCAGCAGTGTTTCAACCCTGTTAGCCCGATAGATATGCATGACGCTCTTCATGTCCGTATCCGGCATTATGCAAAAAAACTGCGACAGCTAAGAAAAACCGGCATACACGAAATCGCAACTCAGGTGGTCAAGTTGTGGAGACAGGCCTGCAACCTGGTGACAAGCTGGCCAAGTTCTGGCTTGGCAATCTGATCGTCAGCCCCCACGGCGTCCCCTTTATGGCGGGCCAAATCATTGACTAATGAAGAAAAAAGCATAACCGGAATGCCTGCGTACCCCTCATTTTCCTTGATCCGTTTACAAAGATTATGCCCATCCATCCGCGGCATTTCAATATCACTGACCACAGCCAACACCTCGTCATGCACAGTGCCATTGATTCGCAGTTTCTCCAGATATTCCCAGGCATCCTGCCCGTCCGCGTGAGAGACCACCCGATACCCTGCCTTTTCCAAAGTTTTTCTGATCTGATCCTGAATAATCCGTGAATCATCGGCAATAACCACGGCCTTATCGGCCTGGTCAGCGACAGGACGTTCCGTAATGGCATGAGCTTCAGAATCAATAACCATACTGGGATCTATCGTGGCGATTATGCTCTCAAAATCAACCATTTGAATGATGTTGCCATCTACAAGGCACACTCCTGTGAGACTGCTATAACGAGAAATAATTGCCGGAGGCGGCAGAATCTTCGTCCAGCTGACCCGATAAACCTTATCAACCCCGTGAGCGATAAAACCAAAAAACTTACCATTGATCTCAGTGACCAAAACCACCCATTTGGCTTTTGCCTCAGGAGAACTATCTGGCTCATAGCCAAACCATTCGCACAGATCGATCAGAGGGATAGTCCTGTCCCGTAACAGGAAAATACCCTTCATGGACGCCACACTTTCTGGAATTTCAGTCAAGGTTTCAGGCATGGCTACCAGCTCTCGCACTTTAGCGGCATTGATACCATAAGCCGTTCTGCTGATGGCGCCGGTGGTCTGATCATGCCACTGGAGAAAAAGGGTGATAATCTCAAGTTCATTTGTCCCGGATTGCAAAAGAATGTCTGTCTTGTAACCAGTAGCTTGGCTCATATTAAAGTCTCCATTGGGTCAGGAATGCGTAAGATTAAAAATATCACTTACAATTATAGGAAAGCTGGAAATTACTCAACAAAATAATCATTGCGCCAGAGGACCTTTTTGCAATTTGACTTCTGACAAAAGAGGAGTATAATCCCGCACCTAATCATGGCGGCCTAAATCCTGGTTCAATCAGCCTGCATAAAGAGCTGTCACAAATAACCCGCATCATGGAGTGCCTATGTCGAGTTCCCTGCGCTGGAAAATCATCCTCCTGCTCTTTATCACCATATTTGCCGGCCTGACTGTTGCCCCATCTTTCACCAGGGTACCGGTCTGGTGGCAGAAATATCTCGCCCCGGCAGGGCTTAAGCTTGGCCTTGATCTACAAGGCGGCATGCACCTGGTTCTCAAGGTGGATCTCAAGAAGGCCATCGAAAACAATCTGGATTTTTCTGCCCAGGATTTAAAGGAAGCCCTGGCCGAGAAAAAAATAACCGTGGTTCGCACCGCTTCCGGAGATACACGCAAGATCATCCTTACCCTGCCCAATAGCGGGGCTCTCGAAACAGTCAAGCAAATCATCAGCAAGGATTTCCCCGACCTTGACAGCGAGTTCCAGACAGACCAGGGAAGCTTCCCCAGAATTATTCTGAGCCTGAAACAGGCGAAAATAGATTTTATCAATAACAAGGCCGTAGACCAGTCCTTAGAGATTCTCCGGAACAGAGTCGACCAGTTTGGCGTGGCCGAACCGGCCATTGTTCGTCAGGGGGCTGATGAAATCGTCATTCAGCTGCCAGGGGTCAAGGATGCGCAGCGGGCCTTGAACCTCATCGGACGCACCGCTCAGCTTGAATTCAAGCTGGTGGACAACACCCCAGGTCTCAACCTGCCGCAGCTCATCGCCCAGGCCATTCAGTCCGGTCAGTGGCAGGAGGGCGGCAGTCGTAAACAGCTCAATATCGCCTTGCAAAACACACTTCCGACCGGCACCGAGATCTACTTTGAAAAAGATATAGACAAAACTACCAAGAAAGAAAGCAAACTGCCAATCCTGCTCAAAAGTCAGGTGCTAATGACCGGCGATATGGTCAAGGGCGCCCAGGTCGGGGTGGGTGGCAACTTCAACGAACCCTACGTCAGTCTCGATTTTACCGGGCGTGGCGGCGTGGTTTTCGGCCAGGTTACGGAAAAAAACGTGGGCAAACGCTTTGCTATTGTGCTTGACGAGGTGGTCCGCTCCTCCCCGGTAATCCGAGAAAAAATTCTTGGCGGCAGCGCCCAGATTTCCGGCAGCTTCAGTTACGAAGAGGCAACCGACCTGGCCATTGTCCTGCGGATCGGCGCCCTGCCCGCTCCGGTAGAGATCGTCCAGAATCTCACGGTTGGCGCCTCCCTTGGCCAGGACTCCATCAACAAGGGCCTGATGAGCGGCCTGTTGGGCACCTTCCTGGTAGTGGTCTTTATGGCCGTGTACTACCGACTCTCCGGGGTCGTTGCCAATCTCGCCATGGTTTTAAATATCCTCCTGCTCTTTGCCGGCCTGGCGATGATGGGCGGCACCCTGACCCTGCCGGGTATTGCCGGCATCATTCTCTCGGTCGGCATGGCGGTGGACTCGAATATTGTCATCTTTGAGCGAATGCGTGAAGAATTTGCTCTGGGTAAATCCGTTCGCTCCGGGGTCGAGGCCGGTTACGCCAAGGCCTTCTGGACCATCATCGACGCCCATGTAACCACCCTGATTACCGCCCTGGCCCTGTTTCTCTTCGGCACCGGCCCGATCAAGGGTTTTGCCGCTACCCTGTCGCTGGGCATCATCTTCAATCTCTTTTCCACCCTGTTCGCCTCTAAACTGTTTTACGAATCCATGCAGGGCAAGCGAAAACTCAAGAAGCTTTCCTTTATGCTCTTTCTCAAAAATCCGCAACTTGACTACATGCGGATCAAAAACCTGACCTTTACCATCTCCGGCACCTGCGCGCTCATTGGCTGCCTGGCCTTTGTCCAGATCATCCGCGGGCAGGCAAACATGGGGGTGGATTTCTCAGGTGGCACCCTGCTCCAGTATAAATCCTCACAGCCCTTTTCTCTGGGCGAGATACGCACCGCCTTAGCCAAAGGAGAGCTTGAGGGCGTTGAGTTGCAAAAGGTAGAGGGCGAAAACAGGTTAATCGTCAAGATAAAAAACAGCGAAAAGGTGGTGGGCCACGTTTCCGAGGCAGTCACCGCCCAACTGAACACCAATTTCCCCAACAACCGCTTCACCGTAGAAAACCAGTCGGAAATTGGCTCTTCAGTAAGCGACACCTTGCGGTCCAAGGCGCTTCTGGCCGTGATCGTTTCCCTTTTGGGCGTGATCGTCTACCTGGGTCTGCGTTTCGACCTGCGTTTCGGCATTGCCGCCACCCTGGCCACGCTTCATGATGTCCTGGCGGTACTTGGTCTTATCTGGCTGCTCAATATGGAAGTCACCCTGCTCACCGTCACCGCGCTCCTGACCCTGGCCGGATATTCTTTAAACGACACGGTCATCATCTTTGACCGAATCCGTGAAAACCAACGCAAGAGCGCAGATCCGGAAAACATTACCGACGCCCTGATCAACACCAGCACTAACGAGGTCTTGAGCCGCTCCATCGTCACTTCGCTCACCGTGTTTCTGGTTCTCACTGCCCTGTACACCTTGGGCGGTGCGGTAATTCACGACTTTTCCTTTGCCTTGCTGGTAGGGGTCATAGTGGGCACCTATTCCTCGGTCTTCGTGGCCAGCCCCCTGCTAACTATCTGGCACCGTGGGAAAACCGCGTAATGCAGCTCGATCTTGCTTTAGAGCAAGTCCAGCCCCTGAGCGCAGACTTGGTCACAGAAGATCTTGCCCGGTTACCTCTTGGCATTAAGTGGTTGGATCATGTCCTCTCTAAACGCTGAACCTCAACAGGCCTGCCTCCCTTCCGGATCGATCCCGGGTGAACCGCCCCTTGGCCGGGAACTCACCGACCGGTTGCTAACCATTTCCCACGATTACTGTCAGGCTGAAGGTGGCTGTCATGGCCCTGATCACACCGAACGGGTCCACAACCTGGCCCTTCATATAGGCCGCCTGATGAACGCCCGTCTGGATATCCTCAGCGCCGCGGCCTTGCTCCACGACATTGGCCGCAGCCAGGAAATGCTTTCCCAGGGCAAAATCTGCCACGCGGCCAAGGGGGCGGAAATGTCCCGCGCCATCCTCGCGGGCCTGGGTTTCCCCCCTGAAATGCAGGAAGCAATCCTGCACTGCATCGAAGCGCACCGCTATCGCAACAACAAGACCCCGGAAACTCTGGAGGCCAAGATTCTTTTTGACGCGGACAAGCTTGATTCCATTGGCGCCATCGGCATTGGCCGGGCCTTTCTCTTTGCCGGTCAGGTTGGGGCCAGACTGCACAACCGGGGGGTAGATGTGGCGAAAACCTCATCCTATTCCACCGAAGACACGGCCTATCGGGAATTTCTGGTTAAACTTTGCAAGATAAAAGACAAGATGCTGACCCCGGAAGGTAAACGCCTGGCCGCCGAACGACATGAATTCATGGAGGTTTTTTTCAGGCGTCTGGAAAAAGAAATCCACGGCAGCCCCCGCAATATCCACGCCAATTCCCGATAACCCTGGCTACCACCCTTGGACACCACCACTACCCAACGCCTCGCTATCATCATCAAAGACCTGCGTCGGGCCAGCCTGACGGTGGGGATTACCCTGCTCCTTGGTTGCCTTGGCTTCTACAGCATCTCCCGCCAGCTACTGGCAGCAATTCAACTCCATCTCCACCAGAAACTCGCCTTC
>Ga0156788_1085_pt1 | contig 21536 bp, 21 predicted proteins | sample RifOxyD3_FD_110737 | JGI IMG/M metagenome (GOLD analysis project Ga0156788, IMG submission 110737) | Deltaproteobacteria bacterium RIFOXYD12_FULL_53_23
CAGCCTGAAAAAGATAATATGGCTTAACCCGAATCATGAGCAACCCATGCATCAACCTGGCAATGGTTGCAGCATTGTCGTTAACCCCCCTAAGCAGAACGGTCTGATTACCCAGAGGGATTCCGGCCCCAGCCAAACGAGCACAGGCCTTGGACGCCTCGGGTGTTATCTCATCGGGATGGTTAAAATGGGTATTGAGGTAGAGCGGGTGATACCGTTTGAGTATGGCCGCCAGCCGGGTGGTGATTCGCATAGGCAGAGTGCAGGGAACCCGACTACCAATACGGATAATCTGCAGCGAAGGGATGGCTCGCAGGTTGTCCAGTAGCCAGATCAGGGCCTCGTCGCTTAAGAGGAGCGGGTCTCCCCCGGAAATGAGGACCTCGCGAATCTGTTTATTTTTACGCAGATAAGCAAAGGCAGACTGCATGTTTTCCCGGCTGGCCAGCATACGGCTGGTGCCCACCTTTCTCTTTCTGGTGCAGAAACGGCAGTACATGGCACATTGACCGGTCACCAGAAAAAGAGCGCGATCCGGATAGGTGTGAACCAGATTAGGCACCGGCGAACGGTTTTCCTCATCCAGAGGGTCGACGAAGCAGGTGCTGTCGTTCAGTTCCAGCAGGTCAGGCACGGCCTGCCGCCAAAGAGGATCTCCTGGAGTTTTGATCAGCCCGAGGTAATAAGGGTTGATCCGCATCGGAAATTGTTCGACCACGGGATTTAGAGCCGAAAAATCGGAGTTAAAATGTCGGCTCAGCTGTTCAGGTGTAGTTATGCTATGGGCCAGCAGGTTTTCCCAGTGTGTCATCATCAGAATCCGTCAACCGGAAAACTTGACTTTATAGCTCCAGCTGAACGCCAACCTCGATGACCTGATCCGAGGGGATGTCGAAAAAACCTGCGGCATCCATAGCGTTGCGCGCCAGAAAAAGAAAAAGATGCGAACGCCAGCGCCACATCTCTGGATGTCGACCGATGGAAAGTTTTTCCCGGCCCAGGAAGAAACTGGCCTCTTTCATATCCAGATTCAGCCCCTTGTTGCGGGCCAGAGCAAAGATAGTGCCGATCTTCGGCTCTTCCATAAAGCCGTAGTGAGCGATGATACGATAAAGGCCAGCGCCGAGTTTTTCGGCTTCAATTTTTTCGAAATTCGGCACCCGGGGAATTTCCTCGGTGCGGATATTAAGAAACACCACCTCGGAATGCAGGATCTTGTTGTGTTTGAGATTATGCATCAACGCGGCGGGAACAATATCGTGGCCCCTGGTCAGGAACACCGCCTGGCCGTAGATCCGCTGGGGTGGATGGCGCGCCAGCATTTTCTTGAATGCATCCAGCTTCGGGGTAAGACTGCGCATCCTGCGGCCAAGAATTTCCCGGCCCTGTTCCCAGGTCAACATCACCAGAAAAAAGAAACCGCCAATGGCCAGGGCAAACCAGGCCCCATGGAAGAGCTTGCTCATGTTCGCTGCAAAGAAAGGGAGCTCGACGGCAAAGAAAAGTGCGGTCAGCAGGCCGGCAGTCAATCGGTTCCAACCCCAGTGCTTGCCGATCACTACAAAAAATAGGGCCGTGGTGATCAACATGGTGGCGCTTACCGCCACGCCATAGGCGGCGGCCAGCTTGCTTGAAGATTGAAAGCCCAGAACCAGGCCGATGGTGCAGAGCATCAAGGCCCAGTTCACTGGTCCCACGTAAATCTGACCAATATGCGACGACGAGGTCTGGGTGATTCGCATCCGGGGCAAATACCCCATTTGAATCGCCTGCCGGGTAAGGGAAAAGGAACCGGTAATCACGGCCTGAGAGGCGATGATCGTGGCAAAAGTGGCGAGGAGCACCATGGGGATCATGGCCCAGTCTGGAACCAGGGCGTAGAAGGGATGGTACGCGTCTTCCGGCTTGACCAGCAGGAGAGCACCCTGACCAAAATAGTTTAGAACCAGGGCTGGAAAAACAACCACGAACCAGACCCGCTGGATAGGTCTTTTACCGAAATGGCCCATATCGGCATAGACTGCCTCGGCCCCGGTAACAGCCAGGAAAACCGCGCCCAGCACGATGAAGCCATGCACCTTGTTAGCAAGAAGAAAGCCAAGGCCGTACCAGGGAAAAACAGCGGCCAGAACTCGCGGACAGTTCACAATCTGAACAATGCCGAGAACAGCAAGCACGAGAAACCACAAGAGCATGATCGGCCCGAATAGTCGACCCACCTTGGCAGTGCCTCGCTTCTGCAACAAAAACAGACCAGCCAGAATGACAATGGTGACCGGGATAATATAGGCTTCCAGTAGCGGGGTGATGTTCTTCACCCCCTCAACAGCACTGAGTACCGAGATGGCGGGAGTAATCATGCCGTCGCCATACATCAGACAGGCACCAAAGACACCGAGCCCCACCAGAGCCCATTGAGGGGTGCGCGGTTTGACGTTTTTGGGCTTGATCAAGGCTGTAAGAGCCAGAATCCCACCTTCGCCTTCGTTATCAGCCTGGAGGATGAAGCCAAGATATTTAACGCTGACAATTAGCAACAGGGCCCAGAAAATAAGAGACAAGACCCCAAGCACATTGTCGGCAGAGGCTGCGATCCCGTATTGACCATGAAAACATTCCCGCATGGCGTAGAGAGGACTGGTTCCGATATCGCCAAAAACTACACCCAGCGCCGCAAGCGAGAGGACAGTAAGCTGTTTGCCTTGTGTTTCCTTGAAAGGGTCACTCATATATAATTCTTCCTTCGTTGATCAAGAAAACGGGTAACTATCCAGCTCAATGCCGATAAGTGTCGAAAACCACTGAACCGTAACTATTCAGCAGTGGCGTAGATTGCGGTAAGCGGGACGGCGAAGCGGACATCGGTTACGTAATCCGGACCGATCTCCGCAAGATGCGGTGCTGCTGGATAGTTACGAAAACGGCACTATTGTTGATTGTCTGCAAAAGAGCAATAAAAAAATCCCGCGGCTTCAAACAAGGCCTGCCAATTGACAACCTTCAGACCGGCATGGCCACCAGTTCTTCATGGGTCATCTTCCGCACCAAAATCTGGTGGGTGGCCTTATCGAAATAAATAACTGACTGATCTTCATCCATGGTGATAGTCCGAACCAGATTGCCTATCTTCACCACTACTCCGGGAAAAAGGTGCCCATAAACATACACCACCTCATTGACCATCTTCTCAAACTCCAGATCCAGAGCTTTGTCTTCTTCGATCAAGAGGTCTACCTTGTTCATGGCCTTAGGCATGAAGATTTTGCACTTGGCCAACAGAGCGCTTTTTTCCTCCGGAAATTTCCCAGCCAGCTCCTTCTTGATCTTTTCAAGAGCACTGATATTTTTGATCACCTCATTCAGTCGATCCGACCACAGATCAAGACTCTCATCCACTTCCTTTTTCTTCATTTGCATGGAAGGAATGAGCCCGACACAAACCTCGGTAGCCACTTCGGCTTCAGACCCCAAATCCTTAACATGCACGGAACCTGCGGCAATAATGTTGCCGCCGATGATCGTCCCTTTCCCTTGGGTGGCAATCACATCCTTACCGACACTGGCACGCGCCTGCAGGAGTACATCTGTTACCCGCAGATAACTTGGGGTTTCGAGCTTGGGGCCACTTTCCGCGAATTCAACAATGATATTGCCCTTGGCCCGCAATATCGTCTTCTCTCCAACTACCCCACCCATAACGGTTAAGTTGCCTCCAGCCATGACCGAAGCATTGCTGACCCCCTGCCCTATTTTGATGTCCCCCCGGCATTTGACACTGAATCCGGGAAGTACCTCGCCGCTAATCACCAGACTGGCACCGCCAAAGACGATGTTCCCCTCCTTCATATCCACATCGCCGGAAATAAAATGTTCGCCAGAAACCGTGGGCTTGCCGTCGACCATGATAAACTTGCCGTCAATCTCGGCAGAAATCTTCGTCTCGTCAGGTGAGAGAGTAACCCCTTTACCATACTTGAGTTTGCTGTCCTTGCCTGGTTTAGCCGGGATCGGAACCCCGAAAATATCCTGACCAGCCTTGCCAAGTCCAGGAAGAATTTTTTCAAGTAACAACCTCTCTTTGGCGACATTAACGATATTGCCAAAGATATGGTAATCTGCCTGCTCCTGATTTTGCCCCTGATTCTGCAAACCGGAATTGGCAAGCTTAACATGCATTTTTATTCTGGCGTTCTCGCCATTAATCGGAGGCATTCCCCTGGCCACCACAAACGACCCGCCCCCATCAACCTCAGGGATTAGCAACACCCCGTCGACAATCCCGTTTTCGGCAAGCTCTCTCTTAAGCAGATTATGGTCCAGCTGCACTCCCGCCTTATCACCTTTAGGGATCACCATGGCCTGAAGACAGTCCTTGTTGACCATCAGAATAAAAGCGCCATTCTGAATCTCCACTCCACCTTTAAAGAGTTTTTCATTTGCCATTAGACGCGCCATCCTCAGAAGAATGAAAAAACAGGTTCAAAGCCTCTTTCTCTTCTTAATCCTATCGGCCATTATAAAAATATCAATCACAACTTGTTTATATTGTAACTATCCAGCTTGGAGCCGGAAAGTAAGAAAAACCTCAAGACGTAACTGTTCAGCAGTGCCGCAGATGCGAGGAAGAGGTTTGCGAAGTGTGCTATTGCACATGAGCAGGCCGATGACAAAACAGATGCGGTGCTGCTGGACAGTTATTTTATATTACCTATGTTTACAAAATATCATAGCTGTTTTTCAAGAGGCATAACAACTCACGCTCATCAAACACGACTATCCGATCTGGATTGTTAGAACATTTTCGGGTATGTTAAATAATCCCTCCCGGTTTTAATTTTTCAAACGGCCCCGAACCAATGCGCTATATCGCTGATCTCCACATCCACTCCCACTTTTCCTACGCAACCAGCAAGGCCAGCAATCTGCAAGGCCTTGCCGCCTGGGCTAGGATCAAGGGCATTAATCTGCTTGGCACCGGTGACTTCACCCACCCCGGTTGGCTTAAGCAGCTAAAAGAACAGTTAGCCCCTGCTGAACCTGGATTTTTCAGGCTCAAGAATGAGACAACCTCCTTGGCCCTGCCGCAGATATCACCCGTTGCTCTTCCTCTCCGCTTTATGCTCAGCGCCGAAATCAGTTGCATTTACAAACGTCACGGCGCAGTGCGCAAGGTCCACAACCTGCTCTATGTTCCCGATTTTGCCTCGGCTGAACGGATCAACAGCGTCCTGGCCGGACTCGGCAACATTGCCTCCGATGGTCGCCCCATCCTGGGTCTTGATTCCCGAGATCTTCTTGAAATTATGCTTGAAAAAGCAGCAGATGGTTTTCTGGTTCCGGCCCACATCTGGACTCCGTGGTTTTCCCTGTTCGGCTCCCGATCCGGCTTTAACAGCATTGAAGAATGTTACGGCGATCTCAGCCCACACATCTTTGCCCTGGAAACCGGCCTGTCTTCGGACCCGGACATGAACCGGCTCATCCCGGCCCTGGACCGTTTCGCCCTGATCTCCAATTCCGATTGCCATTCTCCCGGCAAACTTGGCCGGGAGGCCAATATCTTTGACACGGGTTTTAACTTTTTCGATCTACGACAGGCCCTGAGAAATCCTTTAAGCGAAGGATTTTCTGCCACAATAGAATTCTACCCGGAAGAAGGCAAATATCATAACGACGGCCACCGGAACTGCCAAGTTTGCGTTACCCCAACTGAAACCAGCAAGCTCGGAGCCATCTGCCCGGTATGCGGCAAGCCTCTCACCGTGGGGGTACTGCACCGGGTCATGGAACTGGCCGAGCGAAACAAACCTTGCTACCCGCCCGGCTCGCCCAACGTGCACAGCCTTATTCCGCTCCCCGAAGTACTGGGCGAAATTCTCGGCGCAGGCCCTGCCACCAAAGGAGTGATAGCCCTGTATTCCAGGGTCATTAACCGCTTCGGTTCAGAGTTCAACCTGCTGCTCAACACCTCGGTAGACGAAATCAACCGAATGTCCCCGGTGCTTGGCGAGGCGGTGTCCCGCATCCGCATGGGCAGAGTCATCCGCACCCCAGGTTACGATGGAGAATTTGGCCGGATTCGGGTCTTTACTGAAGGAGAACAGGCGGAGTTAACCAAGGGCCCAATCTTGTTATTTGCATAACCATATCATAAACAGGAATCTCATGAGAAACCAGGACATCCCCGCACCCCGGACCATTCGGATCGGCACAGCCAATGTTGGATTAATTGGTCTGGGACAAGCCCTGAACAAAGCCCTGAGCGAACAGATGCAGGAAGATACAGCGGTGGATTTTCTTTTTGCCACCGTGGCCAAAGAAAATTACATACCCTTAATGGCGGAACAGATCTACCGCGAGGCTTTGCGCAACGAATATCAACGCCGCCAAGGGATTGAGGGTGGCGAACCGGAAATCCTCACCATCCGGGTGCTGGGCTCAGGCTGCGTTACCTGCAACAAGCTGAGCACCATGCTCTTTGAAGCCCTGCAAAAATTCGGTCTGGCCGCCGACCTGGAATCAGTACACGATCCCGACGAGATCGGCCGGTTTGGAGTAACAAAAACTCCGGCCCTGATCATCAACAGCAAGGTTAAATGCGCAGGGCGCATGCCATCTTTGGCAGAGATCGAAGATTGGCTAAAGGAAGAAGTGTACCTAACAAAATAGTATTCAGAAGTCAGAATATCGATTCTTGAGAGTTACCAATTACCCTTATATCTTGCAGGCAAGCCTCTCCGGTGTAGGCGCAAAAGCATTATAAGCCAGGCTGATCCCCAAGGCAAACAGGGTAGTGCCCACACCGATTACCGCTCCAATAGTTGGAGGGGCAATCAGGGCCAGCCGAATAAGAACCGTGGCCACCGCATACCCGGAATTACGAAAGGACACCTGATATTGCGAACTGTAGCGGAGCGAAATAAACACTAAGAGCACATCGCTGAAAACAAGCAGAGTGTAAAAGGAGGCAAAGGCGTTTTCCGGTAGGCCAAAGGCAAAAAAGTCCCATAGATCAACCAGGCAGATACCCGCAAAAGAAATCAACAGCAGCAGGGCTATCATTTTTTTAGCCAGAATAAAATGACTGCGCACCTTATCATCCGTGGTAATGGGATGAGAGCACTGCGCATTGAAAAAAAAGCCCAGCACCACGAAAATAAGCAGCGATCCAACGGCAGAGGAGACGATATTTCCCAAGGAGGGCGCAATTTCAACCCAAGCAAGCGGTTCACTGAAATGAGAAAACTCCTTGAAGGTATCCCGCAAAAGAATCAGGGAAAGAATTTCAAACTGTTTACCGACCGACTTGGTCACCGAATGAGGCAAGCTGAGAATAAGACTCACCACCTCAAGGGCCAGCAACAAGTTGAAGGCATGCTCAATGGCGGCAAGGTGTGAACGGGCAAAAAGTGAGGCAAACGGCTCAGGCACAAGCTGACGCCGGTTCAACTCTATGACCACAATAGCCACGACAAAGAAACTCACCAGCACCGTGGCGAAAAGTTTCAAGGCCTGCCGACTTTCCATGTGCAACTCAATCCAGTCGAAAATAAACCCTACCCGGATCATGAAAAAATCCATATTGTCCTATCCTCACAAAAAAAACGTTACCCGAATATCCCGATCAAAAAAAGACTCAACAACGGAAAATAGGTGATGACACCCAAGGTAATCAGCAATATCACCAGAAATGGCAGGGTGGCAGTGTACAGTTCAGCAATAGGCCGTTCAAAGCAATAACTGGCCAGAAAAAGATTTAGCCCAACCGGCGGGGTACAATAACCAATCTGCAGGTTGGTCAAAAAGATGATGCCCAGGTGGGTGAGATCAACCCCATAACCCAGGGCGATAGGCACGATAAGCGGCACCACCAGCACCAGAGCTGAAAAAATATCCAGCAGGGCGCCGACAATGAGCAGAAAAATATTGAGCAACAGAAGAAAGGTGTACTTACTTGAGATATGTCCCCGAATAAACTCAAATAACCTGGTCGGAATCTCCTGATCGATCAAAAAGTTGGTGGAGGCCATGGAAGCGGCCAAGACTACAAAAATCCCCCCGAACAGGACCATGCTCCGGACCACAAGACCAGGAAGCTGGGTCAGGGTGATATCTCGATGGATACAGACCTCGACAAAAAGAACATAGAGGGCGGTCACCGCCGCCGCCTCGCCCACCACAAAAAGGCCTCCGTAAACCCCTCCCAGAACAATAAACGGCAAGGGCAACTCCCAGGCCGCAGCGCGCAAAGCCCGCCTCGTTTCCCCGGTTGGCAATGGCTGCCTGGGGCCACGCGTGGCCGCGCCCTTGCGGATGCTGTATGCGGCCAGTAGGACCAGCATCAGCAGGCCTGGCAGAATCCCGGCCAGGAAAAGGTGGTCAATCCTGGTTTCGGCAATGACCCCGTAGAGGATAAGGGGGAGGCTGGGAGGAAAGAGCAGGCCCAGGCTGCCGGAAGTTGTGATAAGCCCCAGAGAAAACTGCTCCGGGTAACGATCCTTAATCATAGCCGGAAACAACAAACCGCCCAGGGCAAAGATGGTCACTCCCGAGGCTCCGGTAAAAGCGGTAAAAATCGCACACACCACCAAGGCGATAACAGCAAGGCCGCCTGGCAGCCAACCCAGCAGCACATTGGAAAGATCCAGCATCCGCACCGGCGCCTTGCTTGCCGAAAGCACTGTCCCAACCAGGATAAAAAGTGGCAAGGACAGCAGCAGAGGGGTATCCCCCAGCCGGGACATCTCGATGATCACCACGGAAAGATCAACTCCGACGCTGTTAAATGAGAGCAGAGCCAGGGCAACCATCACCACAAACAGGGGGCTACCCAAGACAGCCAGGCCAAAGGTTATCAGTTGCAGGATCTGCATATCAGTATCTCACCCGTCTCTTTCAGAAGAAGGCAAGAGAACGGCAACAATGCTGCGCACACTGCGAGTCAGAAAACGAAGGGTAATCACGGCAAAGGCTATGGGGAAAATCAGGTTGAGCTGCCAGGAGGCAATTCCGGCTATCCCCTGCCCTGCTCCCTGAGATGCCTCCTGACGGACAAAATCAACAGCCACCCAGGTAAGCACCACACAAACGCCCATGGAAAAAAAAGAGCGCAACACCCGCAGCCAACTGGAAATCTTCCTGGACAAGAGATGAGAGACGAGATCGATAGAAATATGTTTGTCCATTTTAGTGGCCACCGCCGCTCCGAGAAGCCCAGCCCACAAAACCATGACCCGCAAGAGCGGATCGGCCCAGGACAGGCCTCCACCCCAGACATCGCGCAGGACAATCTGCAGGCAGGCCAAGCCGATCATCCCGGCAAGGAGCAGAAGAAGCACCGCTTCCTCAAGCCTTTCTAACAGGCGAACTAAACGTTGAAAGCTTTCAAGAAACCAATCCAGCATGGCGCTCATTTTGCGGCAGCCCCAGCCGCTGGCTTTGCCCGGAAATCGGTCAATAACCTTATAGCCGCCTCGTATATTCCCTTGGAAAAGGCCGTGCCGACCAAACGCGGCACAGTTTTCTGATCACGCACCGTCATCAGTTGGCGCAGGGTTTCTTTGTCCGTAGCCACCAGTTTAACGCCATTATTCTTTAGGGTAACCAGGGCTTCTTCGTTACTGCGCCGGGTATCAAGCAAGAGTCCGGCAAAATGCTTTTTCGCAACGGTCGCCATCAGGGCGGCATGTTGAGGGGGCAGCTTGTCAAAGGCGTCCTTGGCAAAAACCAGGCCGCCATAGGCGTAACCAAAAGGAGTATCGGTGATATATTTGGTTTTGGTAAACCACTGCAGAACAATAGAACCGTAAAAACCGTTGAACACCGTGTTGATCATGCCGGTTTGCAGGGAGGAAAGCACATCCGGAATGGAAAGTGGAATCGGGGTGACTCCCATGTCCTCTAAAAAGGAGCGGCTTAGCGGATCATTCTCCGGCGCCCAGCACTTGCTTGCCCGCAACTGGGCCACCGTGGTCACTGGCGCGCCAGACATGGTGTAAACAAAACCAACCTCGGTCATGGCCAACAGCACCAGGTCTTTGTCCAGAAAAGCCTTCTGGAAAAGAGGAAATAACCCCTCGGCAACCCGGTCTACTTCAGCATAAGAGCGAAAGAGAAAGGGAATAGCCATGACCCGGAAATCCGGCACGGTCTCGCTGATCCCGGTCATGGTAAAGCCCCCGCCCTGGAGCTGGCCAATCCGCATCTTGCGATACATGGCCCGATCATCGCCCATCACCCCACCCATGTAGAGCTTGAACCCGATCTCACCATTGCTCTTGGCGGTTACCTCGTTTTGAAACGCCTGAAAATGTCTGGCCCAGACGCTGCCATCCGGAGCAAGAGTGGCAATCTTGAACAGATAGCGAGGCGCCGCCTGAGCAAGCGAAGGGGCCATGAGCGCCCAAGAGACCATAAGCAAGCAGACCGTGCGCAGCAGATGACTCATATCTCTCTCCCCAAAAAATCGTGATCATCTCACATGATGTCAAAAATGGACAAAAACCTTAAAAAACATCCTCGACCTGGGCCAGCAGCTTCTTAGCCCGCCGCTTGGCCAGGACATTGGGCAGGGTAAGATCCGGCGCTAAAGCAAGATCAAAGGCCAGAGCCTCATTCAGCAGCCGAACATAGAGCTCTCGATCAAAGGTCTGCCGAGCGTAGTATTCGGCATAGGCAACCAGGGTCGGGATAAACCGCCGATCACCAAGAACCAGGGCTCTTTCAAAATGCTCCCGGCTCACTTCCGGCCTGCCGCCCAGCATCACCGGACGGGAACCATAATAGATGCCGAGAAAAAGATGAGCCCCGCCATGGTAAAAGGTCTCATCCAAAGCCAAAACCCGAAGCATCAACTGTTCAACCTTGGGCAGATCGACAACTGCCGCAGGAGCCCCCTTACTCAAACCAATCCAGGTGGCCCAGCCATAACCGCCCCAGAACAGTTTGTCCACCTCCCCAGGGCCAACAGACTGCAAGGCCTCGCTGAACCCGGCAAGCGGAAGCCGCTCTGCTCCGGCAAGGCTTTTTTGTCTACCAATCAGGCGCAGGCCATACTCCTTGGCCCTTTGCCCAAGCACGGCAGCCCGTTCCGGACGACCACACTCCGGCATCAGACTCGCGTAAGCGGTATAGGCCTGAGTGCCATGCAGCAACAAAGTGACATTGTTCGGCTTAGAAACCAGCATACTGTCAAGAAGCAGCAGATAAGCGGGAACACCATCACAAACCAGCTCCAGGTCTGCCTGACGGTTAAGATTTTTCACCACCGGGCTGACCATCGGGGTTATCATAAACGAAGTGCATCCCGGCAACAAAAAAAAGACCACGATCAAGAAGACGACAAAACTCCTTTGTCGTCCGAGAAAAAACGGCCACTGGTCAATAATTTTCTGCATAACCAAGCTTACCTTATCTCCGGCTCAGGAAATCGCCACCAGCTCCAGATCAAAAATAAGATCCTTGCCTGCCAGAGGCGGATTAGCGTCCAAAATAATCACCGCCTCATTAACCTCCACAACCGTAACCACAATCAGTTCTCCGTTTGATCCACCCATCTGCAGTTTTTGGCCGACCTCCGGCTCAAGATCCGGAGGCACCTGATCCCGAGACACCTCCATAACCAGGTCTTCATTCTTTTCACCATAGGCCTTATCCGCGGAGATGGAAACCTTCTTCCTGTCGCCAACAATCATGCCCAGAACAGCTTCCTCAAAACCCACAATTACCTGACCGCCGCCAACGGTAAAGACCAGAGGGTCGCGTCCGGCAGAGGAATCAAAAACAGTCCCGTCCTCCAGCGTGCCGGTATAATGAATCTTGACGCTATCTCCATTTTTGGCCTGTGACATATTTTTTCTCCTTTTTGCCTTTTCTCTAAACTGAATTTTTTAAAGAATGGTACTTGCCGAGGCTCTTCTTTAGCTTTAATCTGGGGATCATATTTCTTGTTTTCAACAATAGTCAAAACAACCACACAGGATTTAACCCTATGTACGAATGGATTCTCACCGGACTCAGCATCCTGGGCACCTTATACAACCTGCAGAAACGTGTGGCCGGCTGGGTGATCTGGAGCATCGCCAATCTGGGCTGGATTATCATCTTTACCCGTAAGGGCATGATGGCCGAGTCTTTTCTCTTCTCAGTCTATCTGGTGCTCTCTGTTTACGGCATCTTCAAATGGTGGACGCCAAAGCCCCGAAAAGAAAATCCTCAAGCACCAGATCAAGCGCCCAGTTGAATAGAATCCTCCACCCCAAGCGTCTGATAAATATCCAGAGCCTGCCGGGAATGATTCAGGGTATAAAAATGGATGCCTCGCACCTCGTTGTCGATCAGGTCACGAACCTGCTCAGTGGTCCAGTGTACTCCCACCTTTTCCACCTGTTCATCGCTTCTGGCCCTGTCCAATCCGCGTAGCAGCGAGGCCGGGATCCTGGCTCCGGCAGCCAGCTCTGCCATCCGCACCATCCCGCTCTTGGTGGTGATCGGCATGAGCCCGGCAATGATGGGAACCGTAATACCGGCCAGAGCGCAACGGTCACGAAAATCATAAAAATCGCGGTTGTCAAAAAAGAGCTGGGTGACAATATAGTCAGCCCCGGCATCAACCTTGGCCTTAAGATAGTCCATCTCCAGCAGGCGGTTAGGGGTAGCGGGATGCCCCTCTGGAAACCCGGCCACCCCTACGCCCATTTGCGGAAAATTATTTTTGATAAAGGCGACCAGATCTGCGGCATAGGCAAAACCATCTGGAGGCTGGACGAAATCCGTCTGCCCCTTGGGTGGATCACCACGCAGAGCAAGAATATTTTTCACCCCGCTTGCGGCATAGTTGCGAAGAATAGCACCTGTTTCCTCTCTGTTTGAACCAACACAGGTAAGATGGGAGACCACGGTGAGGCTGGTCTCCTGCTGAATCCTGACAAGCAGCTTATGAGTTCGGTCCCGGGTCGAACCACCCGCTCCGTAAGTCACACTGACATAAGCTGGTTTGAGGGGCATCAGATCGGAGATAGTGGCAAAAAGATATTCCCAACCAGACTCATCCTTAGGCGGAAAAAATTCAAAACTAAAGGAAATCCGATTTTTTTCTAAAATGTCTTTAACCAGCATAGTGTCCCTAACCCATTGTTTTGGTGAAAAATTTCAAATCTAAAGAGAAAGTATCTACCAAACTTGCATCCTGATTGCTCGAAAAATTCACGCCCATTGAGAAAAAATACGCGGTTGCCGACAAATACACGGGCATATATCTCTAAGCGAACAACACAGCCGATCATCTTAACTTGACAAAGTCCGGCTCAGAGTTGTAATCAGATTCTGGTACAAGATGGTAAAATTTCGTCATCGGGATAATGGCAGGGGGAGATCATCAACATTGACACATTCAAACAAAAAATGTGCGACCATTCTGCTGTTCTGTTCTTTGTGCCTGACAGCCTCATTTCGGCAGGCACAGGCCGAAGCGATTATTGTTGCCCAACAACCGGCTACGCCAACCACAACTGTTTCCTCGAGCACCGAATCGGAAATTGAACGCCTGATCACCAAAAACGCTTGTCCCGGCTGCAATCTTTCCGGGGCAAATCTTGTGGGCCTCAATCTGAATCGAGCTAACCTGGCCGGCACCAATCTAAGCGGGGCCAATTTACAAGGCGTAAGTCTGAAAACGGCAGACCTGGCGGAGGCAAACCTCAGCCAGGCCAATCTCGCAGGGGCCAATCTCGCCGGAGCCGATCTCTACAAGGCCGATCTCAGCGGGACTATCTTGTCCGGAGCCGATTTGCAAGGGGCGTACCTGCTCGGAACAATCATGGAGAAACCAAACCAGAAGGGCAACAAAGAAGACATTGATGCCTTCCTTGCCCAGTATCGGAAAAAGGCAAAGACCACCAAGGGGAAGAAAAACGAGCGGGCAAATGTGGAAATGTGGGCTCCCTCTTTCAAGGTGATGCAGACGATGCCAACGGCAAGTGACCCTGAGCAGGAAAAAGAAGCCGCCAACCTGACCGTTACGCCTAATTCCAGCCAAGCTCCCGTCAGGGACGAGGCTCCTGTTTCTTCTCCTGTATCCATTTCTCCGGCAATTATTCCGTCCCCGACCGTCATAACGCCGCCACCCGCCAAAGCAGCAACGGTGGAGACAAAGACCCCCGCCGCGACAAACAGCGTCCCCGCACCGGTCATCGCGGCTCCGGTCGTTGCGACTCCGGTCAGCACGGCTCCAACCCTGCAAAGTCCTATAGCCCGAAGCAAACCTCCGGAAGCGATCAAAACGCCTGTCCCCCCCAAGCTTACCGCCCTGGAGAAACTCCTGCAATTCAATCGCTGCGTGGAGTGCAACCTTACCGGAGTAGATCTCTCGGGCAAAAAACTTCAAGGTGCCTTTTTGGAGCGGAGCAATCTTTCCGGGGCAAACCTGCGCGGTGCCAATCTGGAAGGGGCTAACCTCAAGGGGGCTAACCTGAGCGGAGCCAATCTGGAAAATGCCAATCTGGAAGGAGCGGATTTCTACAAGGCCGACCTGAGCAACGCCAACCTCAAGGGGGCTAACCTCAAGGATTCGGCAGGATTGAAGCAAGGCTTCTAAGCCGTTGTTCAAAAAGTCATACTTTTTAGTCTCATGAACGGCATAAGGGGCCGTAAAGGAATGGATAAAAAGTATAGGTTATTTCTTAACGGCCCCTAAAATGTCGACATGCCGCTCCACTCCTGAAAACGGTACATACCGTACTTAAACGGCGATCCCTCGGCAAACTCCTTGAAATCAAGAGAATAAATCCCACCCTGATTCTGCCAGATCCGCTCAAAATACTCTTTTGCCTCCCGTACCACCTGCGAATCAGATGAGGCCGTCACCTCAAGGCAGGCCTCCAGATTCAGGTCATCAAGATTACGTCTGGTCAGGTTTGCCGAGCCGCCGATCAGCACGGTTTGCATAGGCAGGGTGATCATGGTCAGCTTGCTATGAAACTGCTCGCCGTGTGTGCCATACCAGCGCACGCCAATCCTGCCCTGGGATTTCTCAACAAGTTCCTGGGCCACTGGCCGATTGGGAATCCCGTTTTTCCTGCGACCGAAGGCATCCTTGTTGGGATCAAGGATAAGCCGCACCTCGGCTCCTCTATCCGCTGCGGCAAGAAGCCCATCAATAACCTCACGATCAGAGAGATAGAACATGGCCATCTGCACCGAACCGCCAGCCCCGCACCGGGCAAGGGCTTGCAACAACCTGGCTTTGATCTTGCCTTCGGTGAGCAGACGCAAATGCACCTGACCGACTTCTGGACGGGCCTGAATCTCCCACCGAGGAAAAGTCTCCCCGGAAAGGCTCGCCACAGCCGCTTCGGCCTCGATCACATCCTGCACCACCTTCCCTTCGGCGACAAAGGCGATGTTCGAATGATAGGCACTTGCATCATGGGGGTTGGCCGAAGTGATGAGCACCTCTTTTTCGTTAGCCACCACCTTGCGATGGTTGGCCTTGAAGTTGAGCAGATTCAAATACCCCCGCATGTTCATAGCTGGGCCATCTGGAGCAAAGGGCGACGGTAACCAGCCGGCACCTTCGCTGCCGAACCACTGGCAAAAAAGCCGCCACCAGGCCGAATAGATAAAATTGGAATCGCGCAGTCGGCTGGTTTTCGTGTAGATGATCCGCACCCCGCTGGCCCGCAACTTCCTGAAGTGCTCCGGTTCGTCCTGCCCGTAACTCCGGTTGATTATATCGGTAATGAGCACCAGATCCATCTGGGGTGAACGCTGCCTTTTTTCAATAAGCCTGCGAGTCATCTCATCGGCCAGGGCAGGAAAATCCCCCCCCTGGCCATGGACGCTATTGAAAAGAAAAAGGTCCAACAGAACAAAACGCTCCGCCTCATCAATGATACGGCACATCCGCTTGAAGATAACTTGTTCGCGCACTGGTTGCCCGGCCTGCTGCCAGGTAAAGTCAGCCAGAAACTCAACCTCAGGCACAGCCCGTAGCGGCCCCTCCAAAGAGAGCCCCTCGGGTAAAGATTTGAGCTGTCCATAGGCTATGAAGCCCAGCCAGACAAGCACCACAGCAAGCGCCATGCTTTTCAAGAGCTGTCTCCACCAGAATCTTGCCTTGTGCATCAACCCCTCTTAACCGCTGAGCAAAATGCTAAAAACGATTCCTGCCATGACGGCATAATCCCGTTACTAATACAGCAGGGGGTGCGGCATGCCGTACCCCTACACCGTTGCCAGAAAGATATCCACCAGATCCGGATCAAAATGGCTTCCAGCCAGAGAACGGATATGTTCTCTTACCTTGGCCTCAGGCCAGGCCTCTCTGTACCTGCGAGCCGAGATCAGGGCGTCCCAGGTGTCGGCAATGGCAAAAATCCTGGCCGCCAACGGAATCTGTGCCCCTTGCAAACCGCGCGGATAACCGGTGCCATCCCAGTGTTCGTGATGACAATACGGGATATCAAGAGCCGGACGCAGATAATGAATGGGAGACAACAGTTCAAAAGCAAAGCCCGGATGCCGCCGCATGATCTGCTGCTCCTCTTCGTTAAGCGGACCGGTATTCAGCAAAATGGTGTCCGGTACCGCCATCTTGCCGATATCGTGCAGCAGGGCCCCACGACGAACATGGTCAAGTTCTTCCTCGTGGATACCCAGGGCGCAGGCCACCTTCATGGTAAGCTCGGTTACCCGCTGGGTATGGCCCTCGGTTTCCGAATCGCGTAATTCCAAGGCCTTTGCCCAACCCTCGATGGTGGTATCGTAGGCAAGGGTCAACTCGATGTTTGACTCCTGAAATTTACGAAAAAGTGTCGCGTTATCAATGGCCATGGCTGCCTGGATGGCCAGGGCCTCAAAAAAATCCAACCATTCCGGCTCAGCTTCAAACCGCCGCCGGCAGAAAATCTCAAAAACACCCTTCACCTGGCCCTTGGCAAGCAAGGGAACAGCATAGTAGGAAATGAATTTTTCCTCCTTAAGAAGTTCCTGCCGGATAAACAGGTCAGGAGGTTCAGTAAGATCGATCAGGTTAAAGACCCGCCGCTCACTGGCGGCAATCCCAGCGGCTCCCTCGCCAAGGCGTACCCTGGTTTGCCGGATACCCTTTCCCTCAAAACCCCAGTCCGCTCCATGTTCCAGGATCTGGGTGTGGCTGTTGAGCAACAGAATGGCTCCCGCATCCATGCCAAGTTGCGGCACGGTCTGCTCCAGAAAAAGTTTCATAGTCAGCCGCAGGTCAAGACTTGAGTTAATCACCAGATCAATGCCGTGCAGGGTGCTTAGATGTTGGAGCCTTGCTCTGGCCCGGCCTTCCGCCTCAAGCCGGGCGGTAATCTCCTTTTCAAGCTCCCTGTTCTTCTGCACCAGGGAGATGTTCGTCTGGATGATTTCCCGGTCTGCATTCTGCACCTTGTCAAGAGTAAGTCTGGCCAGGCCAATAACCAAAAAAACAAAGAGGGAGCCACCAAAAAAAATCAGACCGGTGACAATTTCTACTGGAAAAAGAAGCTGCCTGATCTGAATGACGATAAAAAACAGATACCCAACAATAAAGAAAACGACCAGACCGGTCATGGCCTGCCATTTCCAGGCCAAGGCAAGAGGAACCTGCCGCCTGGTCTGCACGCAAAGTCGCACCGCGGCAAGCAAAAAAATGATCCCAGGAATTACCAGCATGGTGGACAATAATTGACTCGGCGTCATATAGTTTTCCGGCAGCGTAAAAATTTAGTAAGCGTTCAGCAGCACCACATCTGCTTTGTCATCGGCCTGCTCATGTGCAATAGCACACTTCGCAGACCTCTTCCGCGCATCTGCGGCACTGCTGAACGCTTACAGTCCCAAGTTTACCTGAAATTTGGTACCCCTGACGAACGATTACAAAATTTATTCCAAGATGCCCATTTTCACAGGCCTTATCCCTCAATGTGCAATCAGTGTACCAAGAGGGGGCGTGAAAGTCAAAACCTCCAGACATCTCCGATTTGCAAGCATGGTTGTGGCCTGAGGAATCCTTGCTTTTTCCGCAGATTTCCCCTACCATGGAAGCATCCTTTGTTATCATGGATGGAGTCAGCTAACATCGCCAACAAGGGAAACCACGCAGGAGAACGTAAGCGACCACAGGGCACGACATCTGCTTTGTTATCGGCCTGTTCGCATACCATATGTATAGCTCTCAGGCCTCTGTCGCGCATCTGCCGTACTCTGTGATCGCTTACAGTTGGGGGGCAACGCGAAACTTGGTCGCCTATCCTATGATCGGTTACAGGAGAACAACGAACATGCAACCGCAGCCATTGGTCATCGAATACCGCTTCCGCCTGCAGGACAACAGCGAAGAGCTGTTTACCATTTGCCTTGATCCCCAAACTCTTGAAACCCTGCCCGCCCCCACAGCAGAACCCTTGCCGGCTTGGACGTCGCTCTCATTCGCCCAATGCGCCAGTTGCCCGTTGGAGGAGAATTCCTCCCTCCACTGCCCGGCCGCGGCCAATCTTGCCCCCATTGTCCAGCGGGTCGAAAAGCTCATCTCCATAGATCAGGTGGACCTTCAAGTGACAACCGCTGAAAGGATAAGCCTCCAAAAAACCACGGCACAACGGGCGCTTTGTTCCCTTATGGGGCTCGTCATCGCGACAAGCGGTTGCCCGCACACCGTTTTTTTCAAACCCATGGCCCGATTTCATCTGCCGCTGGCCAGCGAGGAAGAAACCATCTTTCGCGCCACGGCAACCTATATGCTCGCCCAATATTTCGTGAAAAACGAGGAAGGAAAGGCGGACTTCAATCTGGAAAAATTGGCAGATCTGTACCGCATCATGCAGGAAGTCAATCAGGCCATGGCAACAAGGGTACGGAGCGCCTCAAAAACCGACTCGTCCATCAATGCCATTGTGCTGCTCGACATGTACGCCAAGACCTTGCCCTATGTGATCAAACAATCCCTCGAAGAACTCCGTTACCTGTTCGAACCGTTTCTGAAAACAGCCGATTCTTTGAAAAACCCCTCATCTTCCTAACAATGCTCCGAATTTTCCCGTCAGGCAGAAAAATACAGGGTTAATTGCTACAAAAACCCATGGCTCCGGATCAACAGATCCGCGGCAACTGTTCCCCCACCGGCATATCGACAATGCGGGTGGCGCCAAACGCAGTGCGCATAGCCACCAGCCCAAGGTTTTCCGCGACAACCTCGCCAATAATCACCGCCTCCCGTCCCAGGGGGTGACGGTGCATGGCGGCAAGGACTCTGTCCGCAACCTCCGCCGGAACAGCGGCCACCAGCTTACCCTCATTGGCGACGTACAGCGGGTCGATCCCCAGCACTCCGCAGGCCCCCCGCACCTCGGGCCGAACCGGAATGGCCGCCTCATCGAGCAAGATACCGATCCGGGAAGAGGCGGCAAACTCGTTGAGCGTGGTGGCAAGCCCACCCCTGGTTGGATCGCGCATGGCATGAATATCGGGGGAGGCATGCAACATCGCCTCGACCAGACCATTTAAGGCCGCGGTGTCGCTTTGCACCCGCGAGGCAAAGGACAGCCCCTCCCGGCTGGTCAGGATCGCCATGCCATGGTCGGCAATGGTTCCCGAAACAATGAGCCTGTCCCCTCGCTTGAGATTAGCGGCGGAGATATTCACCCCGTCCGGCACCCGGCCCACCCCGGTGGTGGTGATGAAGAGTTTGTCGCAGCAACCCCGGTTGACCACCTTGGTGTCCCCGGTCACGATCTGCACCCCGGCGGCCTGCGCCGCCTTTTCCATGGAGAGCAGAACCCGGTGCAGGGTGGCCAGGGGCAGTCCCTCTTCAAGGATGAAGGCCGCGGCCAGATAGAGCGGCGTGGCGCCACTCATGCAGACATCGTTTACCGTCCCGTTGATCGCCAGATCACCAATATCACCACCGGGGAAAAAAAGGGGATCAACCACAAAGGAATCGGTGGTCAGGGCCAGACGGCCTGGAGGAAAATCAACCACCGCCTGATCCTCCAGCCGGTTCAGGGTTGCATTACCGAAACGCGGCAGAAAAAATCTGCTGACCAGCTCGGCAGACAGCCGCCCGCCGCTGCCATGCGCCAGTTGGATTGTTTCATATTCCATAATGGGCAAGGGGCAACTAAAATCTTCCGGCTTCAGATCGGTCATGACGTATCCCTGATTATTGTTACAAAATATTTTCTGGTAACGATTTTCTCTTGGCAGGGGGAATATAGGCTCACATCAACTGAAGAATTTGGTTAAGGAGCGCGCATACTTCAGCGAAGCTGGCATCCGCCACTTTGGCGGCGGGGTGGGAAGTGGCCTGACGGGCACGCCAGTCGAAAGTTTTTGGCTGATGGCAAAGCACATAGCTGGTTTTGTTGACGCCGGCTTTGGGGGCCAGGCCAACGGCGACCGCGAAGGGGTTATCGACGTTATATTCCGCGGTTGTCATGGACAGACCGATGACCAAGGAGGTGCGGTCATTAAACTCCCGGGGAGAAAGAACCAAAAAAGGATGGATGTCGCGCATTTCACGGCCAGACTGGGGATTGCAGTCGATCAAGATGATCTCCTGACGGGCCGGCACCCACCCGCATTTTACCACTACCATTTTTCGGCCCCAAGCTTTTCTGTGCCTTGCATCACTTCCCCGCCGTGCCGTTCCGGCTTGTAACGCTCCAGTCGCTGTTTGAGGGTGAGGGGAGCACCCTGGATCGGAGAAATAATGACCTTGCCTTCCTCCACCGTTACCCGCACCTGTTGATCCTCGTGCAAATGCGCCTCACGTGCCACGGCAGCGGGCAGACGAACGCCAAGGCTGTTACCCCAGTGCTTGATATTGAGTATCGCTTCGGCCATTGTACTGCCCCCAGTAAAGTTTACACAAAGTATAAACACACCCAAGGATGGACGCAACTGGTTTCTATCTCAGTGGGCAATCGTGGCGGTGAGCTTAAGGACCAAGGCCTTTAACACCCGCTGAACCAGCTTTGATTTACTTTACCCATCCCCATCTCTTTATCGACAAAAAAACTTGCATTTCGAGACATAGCCCCCCCCCTGATCTGCAAATGTCCGAAAGTCAAGCCTGACCCTGGCGCCTGGCTATCTGCTGGCGTTCGAAACCATCAACCAGTTCATTGCCGCAAAGATACTCGGCATCACCCGGTAGGCCCTCAACTGACGACTGAAACATGCAGATCGGGAAGATAATTGACGATTTCAGCAAAAAAAACTGAAACTGTTTGACAATAAAACTGGTTCTGGCAAAGTGATGGAGCCAGATGCTGGCAGGATGGAAATCGGGTGAAGAAAGCAATAAATAGACATTTCGTCCTCGGAATTCTGCCTAAGATAGAAAATCAGTATTCGGTTAATCGGCGGTCAGAAATCGAGGGGGCTTTTTTTCTCTTTAAGGGTCGTGCTTTTGATCGTGTGGGTGTAGATCATGGTGGTGCGCACGTCGCTGTGGCCCAGCAGTTCCTGGATCGTGCGGATGTCATAGTTGGCCTGCAACAGATGGCTGGCAAATGAGTGGCGGAAGGTGTGGG
>Ga0156788_1016_pt2 | contig 18834 bp, 17 predicted proteins | sample RifOxyD3_FD_110737 | JGI IMG/M metagenome (GOLD analysis project Ga0156788, IMG submission 110737) | Deltaproteobacteria bacterium RIFOXYD12_FULL_53_23
ACGCTGGCCCGTGGTAAGCTTGAGCAGCGGAATATTGTACTTGCGCGCCGCGGCGGCAACGGCTTCCAGATATTCGGGGGTGACAAGGCCCATTTTGGGCCCAGGCAGGGCATTGTAGCTCTTGGGATACTGGTCTGACATAGGGAAGTTCTCCATAGTTGAGATTTTGAGGCACATAATATCATCTATTATTTGTAATCACCATGACCCAAGTCAAGTCGAGAGCTTTATCCTGCGAAAAATGAAGCTGCCCCGGCAGGCCGTTGTTAAGCCTGTTAGTCAATCGTAATGAGCTAAACAGCTCCTAATCTTGACTTCCGGCGGTGATGCGGGTAAATCATTCTGGCCTTATGAAGTATTAACGAAAAAAGAAAGGAGAAGAAATCATGTTTAACATCTTGGTTCTGGCCACGACAAATAAAGGCAAGCTTAAGGAATTTAAAGAGTTGCTCAAGGATTTTCCGGTGGAAATCAGAAGTCTGGCCGATTTCGGTCCGATCCCCGAGGTGGTTGAAGACGGCGCAACCTTTGACGACAATGCCTACAAAAAGGCGCTGTTCACCGCCAAGGTTCTGGGACTGCCCGCCATTGCCGATGATTCCGGACTGGCAGTTGAAGCCTTAAATGGCGCTCCCGGTGTATATTCCGCCCGTTATGCCGGGGAAAAAGCCAGCGATGCAGAGAACACCGCCAAGCTGCTCAAGGATATGGAAGGAATTGCCAACCGCAAGGCCGCCTTTCACTGTGTCATCTCTATCGCTGTACCCAGCGGCCCGGCCCTGACCTACGAAGGAACCTGTGAAGGGGAGCTGCTTACCGCACCCCGAGGCGAGGATGGCTTTGGCTACGACCCGATTTTCTTCTACCCGGAGCTGGGCAAGACCTTTGCCGAGCTGAGCATGGAGGAGAAAAACCAGGTGAGCCACCGTGGGAGAGCCATGGTTGAGATGGCCGCCGAGTTCGATCAGGTGCTCAAATGGCTCCATCAGCGACTGAACGAGGAAAAACCGGCCAAACCGGACCACGAGCAGTTTACCCACAATGACTGGTCCGAAGAGATCATGATAAAAGAGGTGAAGTAGGAGATAGTCTCTGCAGGCGAATCTCCACATTTTCTTTAACACATTCTATCCCGGATCCAGCCAGTTGCTTGAAAAACGGCCGACCAAAGATAAACATTTCCATCTCCAGCGAAAACCCTGCCGTTTTGACAACCTCGGCCCTGATGGCAAGATCGGCGCGCACCAGTTCAGTTAGGTGGGCGAGAGCTTCTGTCCCACCCCCCTGGGAAAGTAGCTCCGTGAAGAGCCGTCCCGAACAGGCCCGTTCATGACGGTCGATCTCCGCCAGGATCAGATCGTGGTGGTTGATCAGGTCGGCACGGCACAGGGTGTCCTGATAGATAGTAGCCAAAAGAGCCTCTGGCTGCCAACACTTAAGAATCCGGCAGGTTGCAGGACGATGCGCATAGATGGCGCAGGCATTTTCATCTTCCGCAAAAAAAAGACAGGTCCAGCCACTTCCCTGTCCCCGAACCTTGAGCAACTCCACCGGCACCGGCTCAAGCCTGGAGGTAGCCGGATTATAGCCCATCTCTCCACACCGGATGGCAACCAGCTGGTCGTGCCGGATATGGCCCTGGAAAACAAGATAGAGATCCTCCCGGCGAAGAACTGGGCCACCTTTGCGGCAGCAGGAACCGCATTGTTTACATCGGTTGGTGTCGGTCATATCTCAAAAGCTGCGCGGCAGAGTGTTAACGATGAAATATATTGCACCCAGAGGGTATAAGTTTCGTTTGAGCAGGCGAGCTGCTCAACTCAGCTTTGCACCCAAAGGGTATAAGTTTCGTTTGAGCAGGCGAGCTGCTCAACTCAGCTTTATAATTTTAATATGTTAGCTGCAAACCAGACTGCCTCTTTTCCGAAAATTTATCTGCCAAAAGAGGGATAATTCTTGTGATTTTCCGTCGCCCACAGTCTATCACAGAAAAGAAACAGACGCCACACTTGACACTTCCCCTATATTTCCCGTAAATTCCATATATATGTTTATCCCACGCAGAAAAATAATCCTGACCGGCTACCGGGCCACCGGCAAAACCCTGGTGGGCCTGATGCTGGCCCAGCGCCTGAACCTCGACTTTCTCGACATGGACGAGATGCTTGAAGCCAGGGCAGGGCAGCCCATCAATCAGATCGTTGCCCAACATGGGTGGGAGCAGTTTCGCCTCTTTGAGCGCGACCTGCTGGCAGAGTTGGTCTGCCGCAAGGACGTAGTCATTTCTACAGGCGGCGGGGCCATCATCCATCAGGATATCTGGCACCTCTTGCAACAGACCGGCCTTGTTGTCTGGCTTGGCGCCGATATCGACACCATCTGTCGCAGACTGGCTGCGGATGAAAAAAGTACCCGCCAGCGACCAACGCTTACCGACTCGGACATCTATACCGAGGTGGCCCATATGCTGGTCGCACGGGAGCCGCTCTATCAAAAAGGTTCCCATCTTACCGTGGACACCAGCAACAAGACCGCGGGCGAAATCGTGCATATTATTGAACTGGCTCTTGGAGATGATGAGTTTCTTCGCACCATCGAAGCCTCCATTCCCAATGACCCCACATTTTATTAGGTGCTGACCATGGCAGGAAATACCTTTGGCTCTGTTTTTCGCGTAACCACCTGGGGCGAATCCCATGGCCCCGCCGTGGGCGCCACTCTGGACGGCTGCCCTCCCGGTCTGCCACTCACCGCTTTGGATATCCAGACGGAACTGGATCGCAGGCGACCCGGTAGGGGGGGGCCTGCCTCCAGCCCAAGAAAAGAACCAGATGCGGTGGAGATCCTCTCCGGCATCTTTGAAGGAAAAACCACCGGCACCCCCATTGCCCTGGTCATCTTCAACAAGGATGCCATCAGCCAATCCTATGACAAGCTCAAGTATATCTTCCGGCCTGGGCATGGCGACATTACCTATCTGGCCAAATACGGCCTCCGCGATCACCGGGGTGGCGGCCGGGCCTCAGCCAGGGAAACCGTGGGCCGGGTGGCGGCCGGGGCCGTAGCCAAAAAACTCCTCGCTCTGCATGGGATCACGATCCTTGCTTACACCGTGGCCCTTGGCGAGATCACCACCCACAGGCGTCATCTGGCCGAAATCAATGATAACCCACTGTTCTGCCCGGATAATGAGGCCGCATCCCGGATGATCAGCCATATCGAGACGGTGCGCCAGGAGGGCGACACCCTGGGCGGCATTGTCGAGATTCTGGCCACCGGCTGCCCAGCAGGCCTGGGCGAACCAGTATTTGAAAAACTCGACGCAGCCTTGGCGGGAGCACTGATGTCCATCGGCGCCGTAAAGGGGGTGGAGATTGGCGCAGGCTTTGCCGCCGCCGCCATGCGTGGCTCAGCAAACAACGATGTCATTTTGCCCGACAGCTTTGCCACCAATAACGCAGGCGGGATATTGGCTGGAATCTCTAACGGCGACGCCATCGTGGCCAGGGTCGCGGTCAAACCCATCCCTTCCATCGGCAGGGAACAGCAGACCATCAACCTGGCCCACGAGCCAATCACGATAAGCATCGGCGGTCGACACGACATATCGGCCATTCCCAGGATCATTCCGGTTTGCGAGGCCATGGTGGCCCTTACCCTGGCCGATCATCTGCTCAGGCAAAAGGCCATCGCATGAAATCATCTTCTCCACGAAAAAAACCCATCCACAACGTCTGGATGCTGACCAGGGAATACGACGGCCTGGCTGGAGCGGGCGGGGTCAAGGATGTGGCCCGGCAACTGGCCGAAGCCCTGATGCGCTCGGGCCGCAAGGTCAGCGTAGTCCTGCCGCTCTACGGTTTCATGAACCCCGAACAACTGGGGTTTATCCCTCTGGACCTGGCCTTTGAAATCGATCTGGACTACGCCGAAGAATCTCGCCAGGAATATGTCAGGATCTTTGTCAAAAAGGAAAAAGCGGCGACCGGAAGAGGCGCGCTTGCCATCTATCTTATCGACGCCGCCCGGTATCTGGAAAAAAAGAGCGTTTACACCTATACCGCTGAAGACGAAGCCCTGAACCCTTTCCACCACCAGGGCTCCAGCCATTTTGACTATTTTGCCATGAATGTTCTGCTGCAAAAGGCGACCGCCGCCCTGATAATCCGGCTGGGGGAGCGCCCCGAGATCATCCACTGCCACGACGGCCATACCGCCATCCTGCCGGCCATGCTCCGCGAGAGCGAAGGCTTTCGCCATTATTTTGCCAAAACCGGCTGCGTGGTGACCATCCATAATGCCGGGATCGGCTACCATCAGGAGGTTGCCGATCTGCCTTTTGCCGAGGCAATCACCGGCCTGTCGGAGACACTGATCACCAACAACCTGCTGGACGAAAAATTCGACCCCTTGCTCGCCGCCTCCCCCTATGCGGCCATGAATACGGTGAGCGAAAACTATGCCCGGGAACTGCGGGAAACCGATGACGACCTGCTGACCGGCTGGCTCGGTCACCGGCTTCTGGCCCGGGGCGTGGTGCTCAAAGGGGTGACCAATGGCATCAACCCGGCAGATTTTGACCCCACCCAACCAAAGGCCCTTGGCCTGGCCGCCGCCTTCAACCCCGCCACCGGCGATCTGGCTGGCAAGGCAAAATGCCGCCAGAGCTTGATCAAAGATCTGGCCCAGCACAAACTTAAAACAGTCCGTCAGACAGGCACCCTGGAAAATCGACCTGGCAACCCGCTGTTTACCTTTGTCGGTCGCCTCTCCTCCCAAAAAGGGGTGGACAAACTGTTGGGAGCACTTGAAACCCTGCTGCCCTTAGACCAGAACTTCCAGGTGCTGATCCAGGGCTCTGGCAGTAAGGATATTGAGGCGGCTCTGGCCGCTCTGGCCGCAACACCGAAAAACCAGGGGCGCATCTGTCTGCTGCGGGGTTACGATCAGCAACTTGCCCGCCGAATCTTCGCGGCGGGGGATTTCTTTCTCATCCCCTCCCGCTATGAGCCTTGCGGCCTTACCGACTATATCGCCCAGCTTTTCGGCAACCTGCCCATCGTCCATCACATCGGCGGGCTGGTCAAGGTGCAGGACGGGGAAACCGGTTTTTCCTATCCGGAACACAAGTCCGCCGCCCTGATGGGTGCCATGCAGACAGCCCTGCAAACCTTTCGCTACAATCCCGAAAAAATTCAGGCCATGCAGCAGACAGCCATCAAGGTGATCCACGACTCATATACCTGGGATAAAGTACTGTCCCATTATTTATCGCTTTATAGCGAAGCTCTTTCGCAGGTAGAATAATTTTTGAAATCGTAAAAAATAACTTTCCAGCTTGGAGCCGGAAAGTAAGAAAAACCACGAGACGTAACTGTTCAGCAGTGCTGCAGATGATAGGAAGAGGCCTGCGAAGTGTGCTATGCACATGCGCAGGCCGATGACAACGCAGATGCGGTGCTGCTGGGCAGTTACACAGAAAGGAGACTGGCATGGCGATACGAATAGGAATCAACGGTTTTGGCCGCATCGGCCGCAACATCTTTCGGGCCATTAACAAAGATCCACTCTTTGCCGAAATCGAGGTCGTCGCTATCAACGACCTGACCAACAATGCCACCCTGGCTCATCTGCTCAAGTACGACTCGATCATGGGCGTGTATGACAAAAGCGTGACGGCCAACGAGAATGGACTGGTCGTCAATGGCCGTCAGGTAAGAATTTTCAACCACCGCAATCCCGCCGAAATTCCCTGGGGCGAGATGGGGGTCGAGTATGTGGTCGAATCCACCGGCCTCTTCACCGATGGGGATAAAGCTGGCCTGCATCTTGAGGCCGGAGCCAAAAAGGTAATAATCTCCGCCCCGGCCAAGGGCAAGGTCAAGACCATCGTCATGGGGGTCAACGAGGACGAATACGACCCCACCGAAGACCATATCATCTCCAACGCCTCCTGCACCACCAACTGCCTGGCGCCCATGGCCAAGGTCATTCTTGACCGCTTCGGCATCAAGACCGGCCTGATGACCACAATCCACTCCTACACCAATGACCAGTCCATTCTGGATTTCCCTCACAGTGACCTGCGCCGGGCCAGGGCGGCAGCGCTTTCCATGATCCCCACCAAAACCGGGGCCGCAGCCGCAGTCTCCCTGGTTATCCCCGAGCTGAAAGGCAAGTTTGACGGCCTGGCGGTGCGGGTGCCAACCCCCAACGTCTCCTTAGTGGACGCAGTCATGGAGGTGGAAAAGGCAACCACGGTACAGGAGGTGAATCAGGCCCTCAAGGAAGCCGCCAACCGCTACCTCGGCTATTCCGATGAGCCGCTGGTTTCCATCGATTACCAGGGCAATCCGCATTCTTCGGTGGTGGATGCCATGTCCACCAAGGTGATCGGCACCTCGGTCAAGGTGCTGTCCTGGTATGACAACGAATGGGGCTACTCCAACCGGGTGCTGGATCTGATTTTGATGATGGAGAGCCAGAAGCCGCTGTAAGCGAAAAGAAATCGGACAATATGGACAACACCCCCAGAAGGCTCCACTAAGATGATTAACAATATCCATAAGTGGCTGATTATCAGGCTGGCAATGGTCTGCCTCGTCCTATCGCTGGTAATCGGCGGCCTGGTTCAGTATATCGGCCATACCCGACTGGATGACCATGTTATCCAAATGGCCCAGACTGAAACCGCACCGTATGCCGCCGAATTTATCTCTTATCTACAATTTACCACGGAAGAGGCCCTGGCTTATTTTAACCTAAAAATTCACGATTTGATCAAAAACGACAACTTGATTGTAGTAGAATTTTATGATGCAGACGCCCAGAAAATCACCGAGGTAATCAAGCCTTCGGCAGCAGAGATCGAAAAAAGACTGCCCAAGCATGGCACCGAATTTGCTCTTACCAAAGGGATCATCTGCGAAAAAATAACCATGGATCAGGGTATTTTTTTACGGGTCTTTATTCCTCTCTACGACAAAATCGGGACCAAATTAGGGTCAATGGAGGGAATCTATAAGGCACCCGGTGAGATCATCGCCCAGAACAGAAGCCAAACCCTCTGGGCCTTGATCCTCGTTGTGCTGATCATCTTCGTAACCAGCCTGACCTTGTATCCACTCATAATCCGCCTAAACCGCAAGTTGATAGATTACTCGCACATCCTGGCTTTGACCAATATCGGGATGCTGAAGGTACTTGGCAGTGCCATTGCAAAACGAGACAGCGACACCAATATTCATAATTTTCGGGTGATGCTTTACTCGGTGCGGATTGCTGAAAAACTAAAACTTTCACATATCGCCATCCAGGGCTTAATCAAAGGATCTTTCCTCCATGACGTTGGCAAGATCGCTATCCCCGATGCAATCCTGCTCAAACCCGGCAAACTGACAGCGGAAGAATTTGCGGTCATGAAAACCCACGTAGGACATGGTGGAGATATTATTCGGAGTTATGACTGGCTAAAGGATGCCGACGAGGTGGTGCGTTGCCATCATGAAAAATTTGATGGCAACGGTTATCCCCAAGGATTGCTTGGGGAAGAGATCCCGCTCAGCGCTCGTATTTTTGCTGTAGTGGACGTTTTTGATGCCCTGACTTCAAAACGTCCATATAAGGAGCCGTTCAGCATTGAGGCGTCAATGAAGATTATTGAGGAGGCACGAGGAAGTCATTTCGATCCGGTAATTGCCGATTTGTTTCTGGCCCAGGCAAAGACTTTGGTTGCGGAGATTTGCAACGAGGAAGAATCTGTGCTGCATGGCAAACTGGAGGAGTACATCAAGACCTATTTTTAGGAGCCGTTAAAAAACAACCTGTACTTTCTTGACCATTTCGTTACGGCTCCTTATGTCGTTTGCGGGATCACAATTATTTAAGGTATTTTTTAACAACGGCTTAATAGTCTTGCCTGCACATCCGGGCCGCAAAAAAACCATCCAGCCCCTGCTCGGGTGTGGTTTTCAAGAAACCCTGCCCGTCGCAGAAGCCTTTGGCCGCTTCCGGGAGATACTCCTGGGCCGGGGTGAGTAAAAATTCAGGATGTGCCTGGAGAAAACCCTCAAGCACTTCCTCATTTTCCCGTGGGTCAATGCTGCAGGTCGCATAAACAAGCACCCCGCCGTTTTCCAAAAGCCCTGCCGCTGCTTCCAGCAACGCCCGTTGTTTATCCTGATAACCTTGCAAGGCCGCCAGCGATCTCTTCCCCTTAATATCTGGCTGACGCCGAATCACCCCCAGGCCAGAACAGGGCGCATCAATAAGGATTCCCGCAAAGCCCTCCTGGTTCTGCCCGGCAAACTCCTGTAGCGTTTGCCCACAAATCTCTATCTCCGGCCCGCCAATACGCTGCAGGTTTTCCTTGAGCAGGGCTTGACGTTTTCGGCTGGGCTCTACCGCCACTATCCTGGCGCCTGCCGGGACCAACTGAGACAGATGCAGGGTCTTACCTCCAAGCCCGGCGCAACCGTCAAGGTATCTACCCCGAACAAACGGGGCCAGCAACTGCGCAACCAGCTGGGCCGCCTCATCCTGCACCACAAAAAAGCCCTGGCCAAAGCCGGGCAGCACCATAACGCTGCCTTGAAAATTATTGATCCGCACCGCCTCCGTGGCAAAAAGGCCGCGTTCACAATCAAAACCATTTTCCCGTAATAAGACCAGATAATCGTCGGTAGAGATACGACCATGATTAACCCGCACCACCATCGGCGGCGGGGTATTATTGAGCCAGCAAATCCTTCTGGTTCGCTCCTGGCCGAAAAGCCCTTCCCAGCGCGCCACCAACCAGGCCGGATGGCTCAACACCGCCGCCGCCTCATCGGGCGCGGCCAGACTCGCACGTTGGCGGACCATGGCGCGCAGCACCCCATTGACAAACCCGGTAAGCCATTTCGGCTGCCGGGCCAGTTTCAAGGCCTGGACCGTTTCATTGATGGCGGCAGATTCCGGCACCCGATCAAGAAAAACCAACTGATACAGACCAACCCGCAAGGCCGCTAAGGTGAGAGGCTTCATACCTGACAAGGGATGGCGGGAAAATTTCTGAATGTGCGCATCAAGATAGCCTTGCCAGCGGACAACCCCATAAACAAGGGCCATGATAAACTGCTTGTCACGCTGATCGTCCATGGCCACACCAGAGACAATGCTGTCCAGCACCTGGTCCAGCGACTCCTGTGATTTCTCCCAGGCAAGCAACACCTCCATGGCTATGGCACGGGAATTTTTCATCAACGATCACCCTGTTGCTTTGACACCAACCCAATTACCGAGGCAAAGCGGCCGGTCACCCTGTCCCGGCGATAGGAAAAATAATCTCCCTCGCAAACTGTACATTTCTCCGCGATTTCGATCTGCTCGCCCCGCACCCCACTATCGCGGAGCTGATCCCGGCTGATAGCCCAGAAATCAAAATGATTGGGGCGTACCTGATAGCCATGAAAGGTCTCGGGCAACTCTTGGCAATAGTTAACAAACTCCCCACAGCATGGCCCCAGGGATGGACTGATAGCGGCGAACAGGCTGGTTGGCCTTGTCCCGTAAACCGCAGTCATGGCGGCCACAGTTTTGCCAATGATATTCGCCACGCTACCCAACCAGCCGGAATGGATATTGGCCACCGCCGCATGTTCAGGGTCATAGAGCATGACCGCCTGACAATCAGCCTGCTGGATCATCAGGCCGAGGCCGGGAATGTTGGTCATGAGAGCGTCATACCCGGCATGCTCAAAGTCCGCCTCCGGCAACCAGTCCACCACCAAAACGCTGTCTCCATGTACCTGCCGCGCCGAAACCAGGCGCGACAGCCCAAGCTCTTCCCTGATCACCGCCCTGTTTTGCAGCACCAGCACCTCATCATCGCCCACCTGCAAGCCAACATTGCGCGAATGATACGGGGCCTCACTCGCGCCGCCATGCCGCGAAAAAGTTGCGCTGGAAACTGCCGGTAGATGGGGAAAAAAAATCATGGGTGGCCCTTTTGTTGACTACGCATTGTTCAAGATGCCAGAAACTAATTTGCCCGTGCAACAGCAGTATGCCCAGCGCACGGTGAAGAAAAGAAAAAGCCCTGATTTATCAGGGCTTTCGGGATGAAACCGGATGTTACCGGATTATGATCTGGTGGGATGCAGTCCATTAAACTGACATCATAACATTTCGATATTTATATATTTTGTTGAGACGCAAAAATATAAATACCCCAAAAAATACCCCCAAAACATAAAATGCTCTAGCCCACTACGGCTTACTTATAATTCTAAAAAGCGTTTTTGGGCACCTTTTATTTAGGTGTTGAGCGCTGGCCACGGACACGGACGACAAAATCCGAACGACAACCCAGCGCAATGGAACATAGGACGGGTCACCCTGCGCCCCTTCGTGGCTTGGCGGCAATGATGACCACCTGGAAGAGCCGGAGGCGGGTAGGACTATTGGAGACAAAGGACGGGCAGACCATAGCAGAGTGACGAAACGGGCCAGAGGCGCACCTGATGGGACAGGTGGCAGAAAGATGAAGGTGGGCCAGTATGTCGGCGCTGGAGGTGGGGAGGAGATGCAGGTGACCCTACGCAGAGCGGAGCGGCCAGGTGGGCGGGCCGAAAAGTTGATGAGAGCCGAATCCTGGCAAGCGCTGAACCTCGCAAGGGTGCCGTTGCTTCTGCTCTGTTCAGATTGTATGCCGTGAATAGTACCCCGGCACTCGAACTGCTGATAACTGGCGTGGTGGTTGCTGGGCGTGGCGTCCCGGCTGCCCACGGGTAAGACGTGACCACGGCAAACACCATGACAGCGAAACGGATCACGAAGACAGAAGGTGCCTTGATTTGCGCCCTTCGGCGGTGGCTGGCGGGACTTTTGCAATGTCGCATAATTACCGCGTTATGTTTGAATGGGTGCAGTGTCCCATTAAACATAATGCTTGAATTATGCGGGGTGCCGTTTACCCGAAACATTCGTGCAAAAGGCATGACAGCCGCCGCCTTCCGATGACGTTGGCGTTGGGACATCGCCGTACCGATGCGGTTAAAGGGCGACTGGAAGCCGCTTGCCGTTTGTCCGATGTAAAGTACCTTTCAGATCAGGTGCTGAAACGCGCATCTATGCCCAGCGACTACGCCCGAAGCCCACCCCTGTTATCGCTCTGGTGATGCTGGTCGATGGAGCCTGAAGGCAACGGGCTGCCGATGCACTGGATAACTACAACTAGGGGGGTGGGCTTTTTTAGGGCGGGGGAGGCTGGCTGGTCTATGTGAAGTACCGCTAGCTCGGGCGTTGTTTGCCCGGCGGTCCCGTGGCTTATCACGCCAGAGATTCAGCCCTTCGCCCCCGGAGACTGCATATCCACCCCAGCCCCACGCAATTTCTTGAATACTGCCTCCGCAATCTCGTCAGCACCAGACTGCACGGTCTGTTGTGGCGCCGCCAAGCCCCGAATGATCTCCCCTTGGCGCCGGCATTCAACCGCGCCATAGCTCAGAAAGGTGGTCAACACCTTCTCATGCCCCAGGTTCTGGCTCCAGGCCTTGAACTGTTCAGGGGTTTTGCAAACTTCCTGGCCAAGTTGGACAAGGGTATTTCGGAAGCTATGCGGGTTGAAATACGGCAGGCCCGCAGAGACAAAGGCCTCGCGGAATACTTTCCGAATGGGCGTGGCATTGCTCCAATGGTCCCGTGATAGCCCCGCCGCTTCGAATTGGCAAGATGCCCCCAATCTTACGCCTGTCGCCGGGAAAAGCGGGTCATCGTTGCCCCAGAGTTTTTCATCCCGGAGATATGCCACCCACTCCACCACGATCCCGCGCACTTCCTCACCCACCGGAAAGAAGAAGGTGTCGAAGGTCTTGCTGAATTTCGTCTTTACCTCGCGGGCATCCTGGTTGACGCAGCCAACAATCAGATCGACATGCTTCAACTTCATCGAGGCAATGGCGCTGTCTCTCGCCCCGGTCAGGAGAGTAAATGCCACCAGGGCACGGTTACGCCGCTCTATATCGGTGTCGGCCGACATCATCTTGATGACGTGCTTGATCTGTTCCAGGGTCGGCACCTTTGGTTGCCGTTGGGCCGTAGCGACGCGAGTATCCTTGTCCGACAGATTGAAATACTCGGCATCGGCATACTGAAAACGCGACTTATAGCCAGGCAGCCAGGCCAGCCACTGGAAGAATCGTTTAAGTTGGGTGAGTGTCGCATGCAGGGTCGCCTTGCTCAACCTCACCCCCGACTGCTGCCCCTTCTGTTCGGCAAGATGCTTCTTGAAGGCGATTGCCTGTTCAAAGTGAAAGGCCTTGAAATCCCGATACTTGGTATAGACCTCGAACCGATTTAGGGCCTTCGCCGCCGCATCGACGGTCGGCTCGCCATGGCGCTTGGCCTCCTTCAAAAAGGCGAAATACTTGCGCTTGATCCGTTCATTTTCTGCACTGTGTTTTTTCATGGTTTGATACCCCTATTTCAAGTCACTGTTCACGGTGGGTTTAGTACTCTCAACTACATGTTGCCGTGCTTGCGGAAAGCTGATGTCCATTATGCCGCGTATCTGGTCGATTTTGGCCAAACTGACCCGCTGATTCATGATGGTATGGCAGGCCGGACAGATCGCTGTCAGGTTGCCAAACTTCTCGGTGACCGGGGTATAATCCGCCATGCCAGCCGCTGGTAATTTCGGGGCGCGGCAGCGGAAGCAATATAGTTCTCCCGGCTTGCAAGGCCGCTTGTTTTTCGCCCGGCGTCCCTGGAGAAATGCCGCCAGTTCATGGCCAAGAATCAGCATGGGCCGTTTGTCATCGCTGGTGGCAATACCGGCCTTGACCCAGTGACGCACGGTATTTTTGTGGATGCCGAACAGCTCGGCGACTTCTTCCACTGTGTAGTTGCGGTGGATTTTCACAAGGCGGTGGTTGGGGTGGCGTTTTTTCATTGCCCACCCCCAAACAGGGCCATTTGTTCGCCCCTACTGGTGCTGACATTAACCTTGCCTTGATTCATTGTCCCGCTGACAGTTTTCTCAACCAGCGGGGTGAAAGGCGGTGAAGGCGTTAAAGGAGGTGGTTCCGGAGATTTGACGGCCACCACCCGCCAGGCGGTACGTCCATCGGCCTCTGCCTGCTGAAACTCAAAGCCACCGACAATCCGGTTCGCATTCTTTTTCAGCAGCCAGCCCAGCTTCGAGCGATTGATCTCACCGCGCTCTTCCACTGGGAGTTCGCGCATTGCATCGAGCAGATTGGGCTGGTGATAAATTGCCGTTTCCACCGCTTTGCGCACCGTCGTCGCGGTTGAGCCGAATACCGCGTACCATTCGGTCATCAAGCCGCTGAGTGCATCGCCGTCAGGGTCATGGCGAACCTGCTCCAGCAATGCCGTGGCCGGATCAGGCTGCCCCAGCCACATCAGCGGATACCGGCAATAGTCCGACCAGGCGCCGCCGAAGGTAACAATACTGTCCGCCGCAGCGCGGGGCATCCCCGCCTTGCGCCAGGCCAGGATGATGGTCAGCACCGCCGCCACATACTTCCCCCGGTTCTGGCGCACCTTGTCAACCGGAAAACCCTTGTAGGTCATCGTGGCTGGAGTCGCGCAGCGCGGGTCGATATGAATCGTCAGCACGCGCCGCAGTAGATCGCGTATCGGGCCGACGTTGTTGCCCGACCCCAGAAACAAGGTACGGGTGCTCACCGTTGCCGTCTTGCTCACCCCCAGAATCCGGTCGGTGATCTGCTCCGCCGTCAGCATCCGCTTGATGGTGCCGTGTGGTATCCAGTCGGTGTCCATGTCATCGAACTCAATCACGGCCGGGCTGGCCAGCAGCAAGGACAGAATCACCTTGGTGGCTTCCTCCGAGGTGGTTGGGTAGCTCACCTTGGCATTGCCGCCTGGCCCGGCGAAGGCACCAATCAATTCGCAGAGATAGGTCTTGCCGCTGCCAAACACTGGCGCACGGACATGAAACCCAGGCGCATACGGCAGCGACGGGCGCACCACGGCGGTGAAGATCGCCGACAGCGCGGCAGCGAAGTCGGTGGGGGCGACAAAGTGAAACTCGGTGAGTAAGTCTTCCAGCAAGGCCAGCGCCGCCCTTGCGGTATCGGGTGTCGGGTCGGGGATGACAAACTGCCGGGCATCGAACACCCCGAAACGCTGCGCCGTTTTGTCGTAACCGGCCTGGGTGATGAGTTCGCCGTCCACCTCGCGGAAGTACGGTTGCCGCACCACGCCTGTTAGCGGGGGCAGGTAACGGAAGCTCTGCGAATCGTAAAGAATAGCCGCGTGCCGCGTCGGTGGATCACAGCGCACCCACTCTTCGGCGCGTCCGTCGTATTTCTCCCAGGTTGCCGCAACCGACAGTTCCCGCGTCAGTGCCGGTGAGCTGGTTGGCATAATCGACGGATCGCCATTGGTTGGATCGGTGACGACAGAGACGATCAAGCCGCCCGTCTGATAATGTCGCCCACGGTTCGCCAGTTCTTTCTCCGCCGCATCCACTACGCGATGCAGGTCACCGGCCACCACCCGGATCACTGGTTTGTGCCGTGCCTCGGCGTTACGCACCCCAAGGTATTCGAGCAAGGCACGAATGTGGTACTTGTCCCGGTGCGAATGCTGGCAGCAAAAACCACCCAAGGTATAAAACTCGTCCGGCTCAAAGTAGGCCGCGCCGGTATCCAGACCATCGGTATGCTCATGCACCCACGGGCAGGTCATGTCGTGCTTGCCTGAACCGAGCGGTGTCTTGTACAGCAAACGTGCCTTGAGCGCCGCGACGACCGGGTTCTCCGCTGCTTTGGGCGTCAGCACCTCGTCGGCATCGTTGCCGATGTTGCGCGAAACATCACCAGATGCCGCAGAGGACTTCGCCGTTTTTTTCGGTCGCCCTGCCGGGGCAAGTTCCAATTGCAGTCGCTCCACAATCTCTTGTGGCGTATAGCGTTTGTCCGGCCGCCATTCGATCAGACGACACTGAAACGGCGCACCATCTTCGTCCGCATACTTCGGCTTGCCATTGATCGCCATCGGCAGTCGCGCCCAGCGGCTCAACGGCCCAGTCGCCCCAGCATCACACAGGCCCGAGTCGATCACCGCGCCCAGCAGTCGCACGGCCACGGCAGCATCGGTCAGCGGTTCGGCGAGGATGATCCCGCCCTGATGATTGCCGGGGCTGGTCTCGATCAGCCAGGACAACTCAAAACCACCCAGCCGCTCAATCGGCACCTTGGTGCCCAGGTCGTCGAGCATCAAAAAATGGCAGGCGGCAAACTGGGCTTTACGCGCCTTGAATGAACCATCGTCGCCAGGATAGAAGCTCGCACAACTGATGTAGTTGTTATTCGCGGCAGAGATTACTGCCACCTGATCGGCGCGACTGGCTGGCCATCCGCCCAGGCCGGGATCACCGCTCTTCGAGCATACCGCCGCGAACGCGCCTTCAGGCAGAAGCGGGAACACCGCCGCCACAAAATCGGCATTGGTTATCTGGAAATTATGTCTCGTAAGGACGGTATCCTGTGGGGCACCGCCTTTGCCGCCTTTACCGGCTTCACCCGGTTCGATCGGAAAAACTGTCATGGGAGTAGTCATCATTACCCCCTTACGCCGCATTTTTACGAGCTGCTTCCAGCTTCACCACCAAGTCGCGGACTTCTTCGTCAGTCTTCCCCGCAATACGAGCCGCGTTGATCGACTCGACTTCATCGGAGGGCCAGCCCACCGCCCGTGCCCCGAGGCTCACCGGCCTTGTCCACAAGCCATCCGCAATACGCTGATAGATAGTGGAGCGGGAAAGCCCAGATTCAGATTTTACGGCCGGAATCCTCAGTATGGTACGCTTCATCTTCAAACCTCCTTGAGTAGTAGTGGATCGTTGAGATGAAGATGGCTGGGCGATTTGGGCGATACAATACCCGGACAAGGCTCAGCGAGGGCTATAGCATTGTCTTGAAAATCAAGAGGTTAGATATTGCAGGGATGGTTGTATCTGCGGGGGTTAAGCCAAGGGATGGGCAGAAAAACGACAGATTTACAAGGAGTTATTTGGGCGAAAAAATTCCGCCCAACTTTCTTCATTTCTTCATGTTTCTAAGGATGGTGCCAACGACGCAACCTATGGCAATGTCTGACTTGGCGATCTTATTTGCATACCAGCTATTGGTTTTTCCTGGCTTCTCACGTTTTAACTCACGATATTTTTTCTGCCAGCTCGCATGCCTGGCTTGTGTGTCCAATTTGCGGGCTTCCCGCTTGACCTCGCTTGGCGTATAGCGGTTATCCGCCGTGGTCGCGGCATCCACCATCTGGCGGATCATGGCACCATCAAGCGAATATCCGCCGTCTTGATATTCAATCAACTCGGCCAACGGTATTTTGCTATTTCCGGCTACCAGGATCAACACGCCATTACCTTGCAGGCATAGCATCTGGCTACGCTTGTCACCGGTAGCAATGCCAATTTCCCACAGGTCGGCGCGGGTTGTTTGCTTATCGCTACGGCGCAAACCAAGGCTGGCCGCAACAAACCCGCATACGGCATCGACACTACACTGCCACTGGGTCAACCGCTCGATGGGAACCGGCACCCGGTTGATATCGCTGCGTTTGTCGCAGACGATGAACGATACCGGGGCGCCTGTAGATGCAGGCTGGGTATGCACCGGCATGACACATTCGCTCTCGCACCCTGGGCATAGCGCACTGGGGGCCGGTCGCGCTTTCGCTATCAGCTTCTGAGATTTCATGGCTTTTACTGCTGCGCTCGGCCATTGGCGCAATTCATCGTCATTAACCAGAACCGCAACGCCCTGATTGGCCCCCAATCGTCCTAAAAGCTCGATCAAGGCAGCTTGTGGCGTCATTCTTCAACCACGGCGCTTTCAGCCATCTCCTTGGGCTCGATCCCGGATGCTTCCAGCATCTCGCGCAATTTTAGACCCAACTCATCGTACTTGAGCGAGCAGGAGTTGGGATAGCTAATACGGACTGTCACCGCCTTCGCCGCCTTGTCTGCATCCCCAGCAATCGAAACCGAAAGCTCCACCTGGCTGACGTTGTACATATCCAGCGGCAAGGATTTTCTGACCTGATCGAGCAAAACATAAACGGCATCAGGATTTTGAACAGTATCGGCTTCCAAGGTAATGCGGTCGCCCTTTTTCACCTGCGAGGCAAGCCGTAATTTCTTCACGGTTACTTTTTCGATCCCGCAGCCAACGGCGTAAGTAAAATCAAAACTTTTTTGGAGCAGCGGGGCCAGATCATAAATGCGCTTGTCCTTCGGGTCGGGCGGCAGTGCATCGAGCTTGAGAATCGCCGTGGCGAACATCCCCTGGAGTGGCTCAATGGCCTTGGTGGAGCCGCGAAAATTCAGATCGATCGAACCCTCCTTTTGCGAGTAAACATAAATGATCTCAAAGGCCGGGTTATGCGGGCGGCGGTCAAACTCACCATTCACCCACTCGATGCTTTGCTGTGAATAATCTTCGGGATACGCAAAGAAATAATCAAGCTCCCCCCGGCGGAATGGCTCCACCACGCAGTTTCTACCCCGGCCCTCGGTGTGATGGAAATAGTTGCGGATAAGTTCGGCAAGTTGCCCAATACTGGCCTCGTCCACCGCTGCCGCCTGGTGCGGGAAGTTTTTGCGCTTGCGCCAGTAGGGCAGGCTATCCGCATGATAGAAGTAAGTCGCCCCTCTCCAGCAAATATTGTGATCCAGAAAGGTGATCATCGCCCGCTCATAGTGATTGGGTAATGCCGACAGCATTTCGATAAAAGGCTTGATGGCGTCGGGTGTCTCCCGCAACTGATAGGGAGCCTCGTCCAGGATCGCCCGGAAGCCCTTTTCGCAGCTCATCTCGAAGATGTCCCGAAATTCGGCATCCATCGCATTTCGCTGGTCATCGGGCAGGGCCAGCCAGGCAGTAAACAGCTCGTCAGGCTTGCCCTCCTTCATGGCGGTGAAGTCCAGATCAGTGAAAAGTCCCTTTCCCTGAAAATAGCGGGCGAGCAGGGTATTCGGAATCTGCCGGAAAAAATCCTTAACAGAGTAGTGCCTGGCCATTTTTCCCCTCCTTATGCGATAAGCATCAGACAATCAGGGTCGGTTCTTGTGGTTCCAATCTTTCGTGCAAAATCCACTTTGGCATAATCTATCAACGCAACATCAAATCTTTATTTACTGCACTAACGGATCAAGCAGATCATGAATGCCCTCCCGCCAGGCAAGCTGTTCCTGCACATCTCTTCTTTCCTTGGCCAGCCAGGCGAGCGACTGACTCACATCATAGAGATTTCGGCATTCCGACGGTGTGCCCGGCACTTCCTTTGACTTCTTGACCGGAATCGTGGTCGGGCTGTTATCCTTATAGGGGCCGATAATTTCTGCATCATGACCGGTACGACAAATATGATAAAGGCGGGCAGCTGCCTTGAATCCCCAACCATTTTTCAACTCCTTATCGATCCAGGGGGCAAGCCCCTTTGACGTAATAGCCTTGTTGCGCCACTGTTCAAAATTTTTCTTCTCCTTGGCCGATTCATTGATGCCAGAGGCCAACACCGCAGCCACATCATTAAGCCCCAGGTCGCCAACATGCCGCCGCCGAACATCGGACCGAGTAACACCGATGACCAGGCCATTACTGCAAACAAAGCGGAACCAGCCCATCAGCGCCCGGAACCGGGTGCTGCCGTCCACGGAGTTGAAGCACTCCAGCCGCATCGCCATTGGATGACTATCACCGGGATCAAAAGAAAAATTCTTTGGCAGATAGAGGCTCAAGGCCATCCGCTCACCGTATTCGGTGATTGCCATCTTGGCTTTCACCTTCT
>Ga0156788_1167_pt1 | contig 18347 bp, 14 predicted proteins | sample RifOxyD3_FD_110737 | JGI IMG/M metagenome (GOLD analysis project Ga0156788, IMG submission 110737) | Deltaproteobacteria bacterium RIFOXYD12_FULL_53_23
GCGCTGTCGCCCAACTCAAAAAGTAACGCGCGCACCCGAGCCAGATTTTCTTCTCCGTCTGGCGCCATGAACAGCCTGATATATGGCGTGATTTCATGAGAAGCCAAGGCGCCTTTTCTAAAGGAGGCTTCAAGCCAGCGCAGTTGCATTTCCGGACTTCTGGCTACAAATGGCAAATATTTTTCGTACCATCTCTGTTTTTTCATCACCAATCACTACCAAACTTTTATGTTTTACCTTTTAACGGCGGTCACCCAAAAACCTGAGCAACATCAGGAACAGGTTGACAAAATCAAGATACAGGGCCAAAGCCCCCATGATCGCACCTTTCTGGATTGCGGCCTGGCCATTTTCCATGATTCCGCCTGAGCCGATCCGGGTAATTTTCTGCACGTCATAGGCGGTAAGCCCGGTAAAAACAATCACGCCGATCGCAGATATAACCCAGGAAACCATGGAGCTGCCCAAAAAGATATTTACCACCGAGGCGATAAGTATGCCAACCAGGCCCATAAACAAGAAAGATCCCATGCTGGTGAGATCTTTCTTGGTCACCGTACCATAGACCGCCATGGAAACGAACATGCCGCCCGCGACAAAAAAGGTCGTGGCTACGGAAGCTCCGGTATAGAGAAGCAGGATAGCGGAGATGGTTGCCCCGTTTAAAACGGAATAAACCAGAAAGAGATTGGTCGCCATACTGGCGGACATCTGCTCAATCCTGGCGGAGAGATAAATCACCATGCCAAGTTCGCCGAAGATAAGTCCATAAAACAGAATTTTGTTGCCAAAAATGGCCTGCTGCAAGGCCGGACTACTGGCAACCAACAAAGAGGTAAGCCCGGTTAGACCAAGCCCGATGGCCATCCAGTTGAAAACCTTGGCCAGGAACAGGGTCGCCGCCTGAGAACTGGACTGATCAATAACCATTGCCCTGCCATTGTCACTGCTGTACATAAATTCCTCCTTAAATATAATAATTTTTAATGCAAAACAGACACCTCGAATAATAATCATTCCGCAAAAAAGGTGCCATTATTCTTCGCTGATCATTTTCGCCACAATCTGGGTTGGCTTATATTCTTCCATGGCGATCTTGACCGCAGCGGTGATAGGCACAGCCAGCAGCATGCCGACCCCACCCCACATCCAGCCCCAGAAAACCAGGGAAAACAGAACCACGAGAGGACTAAGATCAAGACCACGTCCCATGATCTTTGGTTCCAGATAATTTCCCACCACCAGATGAATAATAACAAGCACCCCAGCGACAAACAACGCCAAACCCAAGGAACCAAACTGGAAAAGAGCCACTAACACTGGAGGAACCGTGGCGATAAGAGCGCCGATATTCGGGATAAAATTGAGAAAAAAAGTGAGCACCCCCCACAACAGGGCAAACTGGACACCAAACAGCCAGAGGGTGATGGCAGTCAACACTCCGACCAGCAAGCTGATCATGGTTTTTAGCCCCAGATATTCCTCGACCGCCATAATGATCCGACGACCGATCTTGATGATTTTTTCAGCCCGACGTCTACCAAAAGCATTGTACAGTCTGCCTTGCAGACCCTCACGCTCGGCAAGCATAAAAATCAGAAACAGGACAACCCAGACAGTGCTTCCCAGAAAATGAAAAAAAGTCCCCCCAGCCGCCTGGAGAAACTGGCTCAAAGAATCCAGCTTATTGCCGTACATGCTACCCCAAAAGGCCGTCATCATTTCTTTGCCCTGATCTATCGACATGCCAAAATATTGCAAGATACGAGCGCTATTCTCAAAAAGCTGCTGCTCAATAGTCGGCATCTGGACAACACACTGCCGGATATTCGCCTGAACAAGAGAGCCAATTAAATAGATGCCGCCGAGAACCACTGAAACCACTAACAGAATTCGGAGCCAGCCAGGAATCCCAAAGCGTCGGAGAAACTCAAGAGGCATCCCTAAGGCAAAGAAAATGAGTATCGCCACACTCAAAGGAATAAAGAGAAAAGAAAGCGTTTTGACGATAAGCGTGATAAGCACCACGATCACCAACCAGGCAGCTATTTCCTGAACCCCATACTTATCCACGGTTGTATCCTGCTCCATTGCGGGCTCCAGTTCCAGCATTGTTGAGTATAAGGCAATGGCCTGTCCGGAAATAACCTGCCATTGATATATTTAAATGTAAGCGATCACAGGGCACGACATCTGCTTTGTTATCGGCCTGTTCGCATACCATATGTATAGCTCTCAGGCCTCTGTCGCGCATCTGCCGCACCCTGTAATCGCTTACAGTTCGGATAAGGCACTAAACTTAGTCGTCTAACCTGTGATCAGTTACATTTTAATTGCTTAGAATTCAAGTAATACCGCATGAATATGCTTGAACGATTACAAAAAAATGTAATGGCTATTTCGTAAATACTCCTAAGTAGGATATAGTGTGTATCGCTTACGCATTACCCATTATTCCCGTTAGCCAGCATCATAACATAGATGCCATAATTGTTGCATGTCCAAGCTACGAGAACAAAAATAAAATACCTGCCAGCAAAGACTACGGCAGGTCAGACGATAACTACCAAAACTCAGGATCTCCGCTTTGCCAATAAGTTACCCGAAAAAAAGAGATGACCTCTGGGCCGCATATCAGTCTCTGCCGCCTAAATTTCGCTTCGCCATGCAAGCTTTTGCCCTGATTGGAGAACCTGCCCAAGAAGATGCCCTGGTTTCCGCGCTGTTTCGGCCAGCCATTATTATTCCGGCCTGGCCAACTGCCACGAAAGAGCACCTCCTGGCCGCTATAAGCGAGCTTACAGAAAAAAATCTTCTAAAAAACAGCTGCGCCTGCCGCGAAGAAATTCTTGAGCTCGTAGCCCACGATGCCCGAAGACAAAAGTATTTTCCTGCCTTAGCCGCCGCCATCAAACAGGCCTGGCCAACCTCCCTCCCGAAAAACGAAAATGACGCGCCCGAATCCCTGTGGTGCCGTTTTCTGCGCGATCTTCGCCTAAGCCTCCTGGCCGCGAATGAAACCGCATACAGTCACAATCTCCTCCGCCTTCTTGATCTCCAGGAAGAATTTCCTGATCGCTTCCCAGAAAACCCGCTGCTTACGCTTTGTAACAAGCCTTTTGATCCGCCATGGTTTGCTGGCCTTCCCCTGCATATCCAGCTCTATGCCCTGCACCAGATATTTTTAGATGGTCTGCTTAATCTTACAGAAATAACCCTGCCCATGGAATATCTGCAAGACACGCATTTCCACAAAGGTCTGTCTACGAAAAACCGCGAACCCTTTTCCTATCTGCTTACCTCCCATCTGCTCATCCGTGGACAAACCAAGGCCGCCTCTGTCTGGCTTAGCGGCAGCCTGCAACAGAAGGTGCCCTTGGGGGTGCGGGGCTGGCAAAAGTTTCTTGCTGGAGAAACATCCGCCGCCATCCTTTTCTACGAAGAAGATCTCACCAAGATCAAAAATGCCAACCAGAACGAGCGGGCATATTTCACCGGGATTGAAGGTCTGTTTTATTTGATGGCTCTGCTCAAAAACGGGGATTACAGCACCCATCAGCAGGTCAGAGACATTATTAAAGGCATTGAGGAAATTCAACCCCACAACCCTTTTCTCCCCGCCTACACTTTGCTCCTGGCCCTGGTGGAAGCAAAGGAAAACCGGCTTGATCTGGCCCGCGACCGGATTATGACAATCAGTATTTTACCCAGACCCCACAGTATCACCACACTTTTTCTGGCCCTTGTCACCTACTGGATCGAAGGACAACCCAGCCCTGTCTGCCTGCCGCATCTAAAGGCCTTCCAAAAAAAAGCAACGACCCACAGCTACCTGTGGCTTGCCCGTGAATACAACTCTCTGCTGCGTCTGGCTGGAGAAAAAACAATTTCTGTAGCCATCTCCAACGAGCTTGCTGAGTCCTGCTCGCTGGTGACCGCAATTACTCCGGAAGAACAATGGCAACGCGCTCTGCGAGCTTTAAACTTCAGCTCTGCTCCGGCCCTGAACCCGCCCAAATCAGAAACCACCTCGCGACTGGTCTGGATGATTGATTATCATATCCAGAATGAGATCATCTCTCTGATGCCAAAGATCCAGAATCTCACCGTCCGTGGTCAATGGACCAAGGGCAGATCCGTAGCCCTGAGAAAACTGTTTCGCAAAAATAAACCCTCATTTTTAAGCCCGCAGGATATTTTATCCTGTGCAACCATCACCGAGAAACAAGACAGCCGAGGTGTTTATTTCCGCTTTGCCATGCCAGACATCATGCTGGTGCTTATCGGAAACCCCTGTGTCTTCCTTGTCGACTCGCCCAGAACCCCGGTTGAGATCCTGCAAGGCGAACCGGAGTTGCGGGTTGACCAGCAGGGCGACTCATTACTAATCCAGTTCTTTCCCTGGCCAGACAACACAACAGCAATAGTCCACCGCGAAACCCCGACCCGTTTCAGAATCTTTCCCATTACCGAAGATCATCGGCGGGTAGCCCAGATTATCGGCCCCAACGGCCTGAGCGTTCCCCTTGACGGCAAGGATGAACTTTTTGCCACCCTGGGCAATATCTCCTCTTTCATGACCGTGCATTCGACCATCGAAGGAAAATCCATAGATATTGCCGAGACACCAACGGATTCACACATTCACTTGCAGTTACTCCCTTACGGAGCTGGGTTCAGGCTGGCCATGCTCGTCAGACCCCTGCACCCAGACGGTCCATACCAAAAACCAGGAGAAGGCCCCAAAACCATCATCGCCCACGGTGCCGGAAGACGCATCCAGACAAAGCGCGACCTGGAGCAGGAAGAAAAAAATGCGCGGTTTGTCGAAGAATCCTGTCCCATGCTGAGCAAGGGCACAGACCTTGAGCGGGAATGGCTGCTGCAAGACCCGGAGGAATGCCTGCAACTCCTTCTGGAACTGCAACACCTGCCGGATGAGGTCATCATTGAATGGCCTGAGGGAGAACGGCTTACGGTAAGCCCGCCTGCCGAACTCAACCAATTCTTGCTCACGGTCAAGGAACGCAATAACTGGTTTGAAATGAGCGGCACCTTGAAGCTCAATGAATCTCTGGTGCTTGACATGCGCACCCTTCTCGAACTGGCCCAGACCAACACCAGCCGCTTCATTCCCTTAGGTCAGGGTCATTTTCTCGCCCTCTCCCGAGAGCTGCGCAAACGACTGGACGAGATCGCCGCTTTTGCCGAACTCAGAAAAAACACGGTTCGCCTCCACCCTCTTGCCGCCTTGGCATTGGAGGATTTTACCAGCGGGGTCGGAGATCTGCGCACCAACGAGCGCTGGCGGGAACAGCAAAAACGCTTCAGAGACGCTCAGCAGTATCAGCCAAAGTTGCCATCCACCTTCAAGGCCGCGCTGAGGGATTATCAGCTGATCGGCTTTAACTGGCTGGCCCGACTGGCCAATTGGGGGGTGGGTGCCTGCCTGGCGGATGATATGGGCCTCGGCAAAACCATCCAGGCCCTGGCTCTTGCCCTCGATCGCGCCCACCAGGGGCCCACCCTGGTGGTGGCTCCCACCTCGGTCTGCCCCAACTGGCAGGAAGAGGCCAACCGCTTTGCCCCGACCTTCCAGGTCGTGATCTTCGGTGGCCGTCAGAGAAAAAAAATACTCGCCGAACTTGGCCCCTTTGACCTGATGGTCTGCAGCTACGGCCTGCTCCAACAGGAATCAGCGCTTCTTGCCACCCGCACCTGGGAGACCATCATCTTAGACGAGGCCCAGGCGATAAAAAATTTCATCACCAAGCGTTCGCGGGCCGCCATGCTCCTGCAAGGCCGATTCAAGATGGTCACCACCGGCACCCCAATCGAAAACCACCTCACCGAACTCTGGAACCTGTTTCAGTTCATCAATCCCGGACTCCTCGGCTCGTTAAACCAGTTCAACCAGCGGTTTGCCATCCCCATTGAGCGCGGTAACGACCCAGAAGCCAGAAAAAAATTAAAAAAACTGATCAACCCTTTCATCCTGCGCCGCCTCAAATCACAGGTTCTGGAAGAGCTGCCCGAACGCACCGAAATCCTCTTGCAGGTGGAAATGGAGGCAAAGGAGGCCGCCCTCTATGCGGCACTCAGGCAGCGGGCCCTGGAAAAACTGCGCCATAACTGTGGGCCGCCAGGCAAACGCTCGCTGCAGATCCTGGCTGAGATCATGAAACTGCGCCGGGCCTGCTGCAATCCCCGTCTTATCCTGCCAGACACGGACATTCCCAGCGCCAAGCTCACCATCTTTGCCAAGCTGGTCGCCGAATTAAGAGAAAACGGGCACAAAGCTCTGGTGTTCAGTCAGTTTGTCGATCATTTGAGTCTGGTCCGTGAACATCTCGACCAGGAGGGTATCAGCTACAGATACCTGGACGGCAGCACCCCTTCCAAGGAACGCCAGCGTCAGGTACAGGAATTCCAGGCAGGTCATGGCGATCTGTTCCTCATCAGCCTCAAGGCCGGGGGGGTTGGGCTCAACCTCACCGCCGCCGACTATGTGATCCACCTGGACCCCTGGTGGAATCCCGCCGTGGAAGACCAGGCCTCGGATCGGGCCCATCGCATCGGCCAGAAGCGTCCAGTAACCATCTATCGTCTGGTGGCAAAGAATACCATCGAGGAAAAAATCGTCCATCTCCACCATGAGAAAAGAGCCCTGGCGGACAGCCTGTTGGAGGGCGCCGATGTCGGTCAGGCCATGAACCCCGCCGATCTGCTGCTTTTGCTGAAAGAAGACTGATCGACCTCCAAAGCAAAAGGTTCTGCGTGTTGATTTTTTTTCACTACAAAAAACAACATTTCTGTATTATAGAAAACACATGACAATATCCAAATCAAATTACAAGTCCTATTGGCAACGATTTATCGTCAATGTCACCCTGGTCATCCTGTTGTTCGTTTCCGCTCTATTTTCCGGTCTTTACCTCAACAACCAGAAAAGCATCGAACAGGAACTCAAAAGCCGGGCACAGGCGATTTTCAACAGCATTATCATTACCCGAAGGTGGAATGCCCTGCACGGCGGCGTTTTTGTCGAAAAAACTCCAGGTATGGAATAAAACCCCTACCTTAAAAACCCGGACATCACTGCCAGCAACGGCAAGACCTATACCAAGAAAAACCCCTCCCTGATGACCAGAGAGATCTCGGAAATCGCTGACCGTGAAGGGGCTTTCCAGTTCCATATCACCAGCCTTAAGCCGCTTAATCCCAACAATATCGCGGACCCTTTTGAGCGACAAGCGCTAATGAGCTTTGCCAAGGGGGGAAATGAATCAATCAGCACTGAAGAGAAAGATGGCGTCACCTATTACCGATACATGGCGCCGCTCTTCGTCGAACAGCCCTGCCTTGCCTGCCATGCCGACCAGGGATATCGGCTCGGCGAGGTTCGCGGCGGCATCAGCGTTCGGTTTAATATTGAGCAAGCAAGACAGGCGCTGTTTCTGAACAAACTGCTGCTTGGCCTGCTGTTTACGCTGACCCTGGCTTCTTTTCTGGGAATCGTCTACCGTCTGGTTATCACACTGCAAAAAAGACTGGACATCGCGGAAGAGCACATCAAGAAAATGGCAACCACCGACGAGTTGACCCAACTGAACAACCGTCGTTTTCTGCTTACCCGTCTCAGAGAAGAAGTCGATCGCGCCACCCGCTACCGCCGCTCTCTTTCCTGTATCTTTTTTGACTTGGACCACTTCAAGCAGGTTAATGATACCTATGGCCATGAGGCTGGCGATACCGTGTTGAAAACAATCAGTGCCACAGCCCAAGAACAATGCCGCCAGACAGACATCCTCGCCCGTTACGGCGGGGAAGAATTTATCATGCTTTTACCGGAAACCGACCTGGAACAGGCCAAAGCCATAGCGGAACGTCTGCGGCAGGCCATCGAGAGCCAGACCAGCATCACTCATGAGCATCAGATACTGGTCACCGCCTCCTTAGGCGTAACTTGCTACTCCCCCGAAACCACCACCCAGCCTGCGCTTGCCGCTTTTATCCATCAGGCCGACAACGCCATGTTCGGAGCCAAAAAAGCCGGCCGCAACCGCGTTGTTGTCGCAACCTGACACCTTATCCCTTACCGCGACGGATCCCGATGGTAGCGACAGTGCCCTTGCCTTCCTCGCTATCCAGGTTAAATGAACAGCCTGGGTGATCCTCGATAATTCTTTTGGAGATGCAGAGACCCAAGCCGGTACCCTGTGCTTTCGTGGTAAAAAAAGGTAAAAAGATTCTTTCTTTAAACTCCTCCGGAATCCCCTCCCCGGTATCCGTTATCTCGACCTCCACCCGTTTTTCCTGCATTTTGGTGCTGACCACAACCTTCCCACCCGCCGAAGTGGCCTCAATCGCGTTCTTCACCAGATTCAGCAACACCTGCTTTATCTTCTCCCGATCCACCTCAACCTCAACATCAGTCGAAGAGGCCAGCCGTATCTCAATTCCATTGGCGCCCAAATAAGACTGGGCCTGATCCACAACCTCTGTCAGAAGATCATTTAAGGAAATGCCAGCCAGATTTAGCTGCTGGGTCTTGTACAGCTCTTTGAGGCCCGCGAGCAGATGTTCCAGGCGCAGCACCTCATCGACGATAATAGTCAGCTTGGCTCTGTCTTTTTCCACCGTTGCTTTTTTTAAAAGCTGACGGGCAAATCCACCAATCATCACGAGCGGGTTTTTTATCTCATGGCTGATCTCGGCCACAGTCTGCCCAAGTGCGGCCAAACGCTCATTCTGGGCAAGGCGATTCTCCAGCATTCTGGTCTCGGAAAGATCCCTGACCAGCCCGGTAAAATAGAGCTGCCCCTCAACCTCGGCCATGGAAAAGGAGATGGAGGCGGGAAAGGTATCCCCGTTTTTACGAGCCACCACCAGTTCCGTTTCATGCCCTATCAAGGTTGCCTCACCTGTCAGGACATACTTGGCAACTGCCTGCTCATGCCTGGTTCGGCACATGGCAGTCAGAATTTTCCCCAGGTCACGACCGACGACCTCAGTCCGGGCATAGCCAAATATTCTCTCCGCCGCCTTGTTGAAAAAAATTACCGTGGAGTTTTTATCAATAGTAATAAAAGCCTCATTGGTATTTTCAACCGCGTTTCTAAGAATGACAAACTGTCTCTCTGTCTCTGCCGTAATTTCTTCAGCCATTACGCCTCCATCTGCAATAGGTCACAAATATTGCACCCGTATGAATTCTATTTTCTCTCTTGGCTCACAAAAACACAAGGGCAATTATCATCCTGCTGGCCAAGGGTAACTCGAGAAAGCTTCTGGTTGACAAGTCAACTCTTGACAAGAACCGCCATTCTGGATGATATAACGGACAACAATCAGGCGGCGTTTGCCACATTGCAAGACAAAACCTGCAAAAAAGGAAATTAGATGAGAAAAATTGCCGCAATTACCCTGGCAGGGATACTGGTCGCTGGCCCAGCCTTTGCTTCGGGCTATCGCATCCCAGAGCAATCCACCAATGCCGTAGCGTTAAGTAACGCCTATGTGGCCAATACTCCAGACGCCGATGCAGGCTATTACAATCCGGCCAACATGAGCTGGTTGGAGAACGGCTGGCATTCCGACCTCAGCGTCACCTGGCTTAATTTGGCAAGCATTGATTATGCTGACCTAAGTGACTCCACCAGAAATGATGGCTCCAGAACAGAAAACTTTATCCTGCCGGAATTTCATCTTGTCTCGCCAAACTACAACAACTTTCGTTTTGGTCTTTCCGTCGTCTACCCCTTCGGCCTTTCTCAGCGGCGGGAGTCTGCTTACCCCCGGATGACCGCGGAAGAATTTACCCTGCAAACCTACGAGATCAACCCCAGTCTCTCATGCCAGGTGAACAGCAGGTTTTCTCTTGCCGCAGGGCTTCGGGCGATTTACAGCAAGGGCAAGGTTAAGAGTACTGATACCCTTGGTTATCTTGGTTTAGCGACGCGGGATCTCGAAGGCACTGGCCTGGATTACGGCTACAACCTTGCTGTTGCCTATAAACCGATCAGCAACCTTTCTCTGGCGGCAACCTACCGTTCCAAGATCAATCTGGAGCTTGATGGCAAGGCTACGCTTGGTATCGGCGGCGCCACTGTTTACAGCAACCGTGACGCAGAGGTTATGGTGCCTGCTCCGGCTGTACTATCACTGGCCGCAGCCTACACCTTTGACAAAACCACGGTGGAATTCGCCTACGACAAAACTTACTGGAGCGCTTACGACAAACTGGATTTCAATTACGATGTTTCACTGCTTAGCATTAACGCCACGCTGTATAATCTTTTCGATGCCCCAGGGGCAAAGAACTGGAGCAACAGCGAAGCCTTCCATCTTGGTCTGACTCACAAGCTGAACCGCGACTGGACCATAATGGCCGGTTTTGCCATCGATCAAACCCCGATTCCGGATCAAACCTTAGGCTTTGAACTGCCTGACTCCAAGGCAAAAGTCTACTCCCTCGGAGCGCGTTACCAGATCAACGACAGGCTTAAGGTAGGTACAGCCTATCTCTACTCTGACAAAGAAAGCCGAACCGTAACCAATGCCGGAGGCATCAACGGCACCTTCACCAATGCCGCAGCCCAACTGCTCAATATTGGCCTGCAATACCGCTTCTAAAGTGATCAAAATCAATGACTGAATCTACGGCGGTTTCCGCCCCCCATTACCCCCCGGACGTCCATTGCCTCAAATTAGGCGACCGGGAAATCTTCCTGATCGGCACCGCCCATATCTCCAGAGAATCCGTGGATCTGGTCCGCCAGGTTATTGCCGGTGAAAGGCCGGACTGCGTCTGCGTCGAGCTGGACGAGAAACGCTACGAGGCCCTGGCCAAGCGCAAGACCTGGGAACTTCTTGACCTGCGGGAAATCATCCGCAAGAAACAGCTCTCCACCCTGCTGATCAACATGGTTCTGGCCTCTTACCAAAAACGGCTTGGCGATCAGATGGGGGTCAAGCCGGGCACCGAACTGCTGGAGGCCGTGCAGGAGGCGGAAAAATACGGGATCCCCGTGGCACTCTGCGACCGGGATGTGCGAGTCACCCTACGCCGGGCCTGGCAATCCACCTCGTTCTGGCGCAAGAATTATCTGCTGGCCAGCATCATAACCAGCATGTTCGAAGAGACCGAGATCACCGAGGACAAGCTGCGGGAACTGAAAGAAAGCGATGTGCTTTCCGAACTGCTGGCTGAACTGGGCCAGGCCATGCCAGAGCTGAAAAGGGTGCTCATTGACGAACGGGACACCTATCTGGCGGAAAAAATCAAGGCCGCCGCAGGCAAGAGGCTGGTGGCCGTGGTGGGAGCCGGACACATAGCCGGGATCAAAGAGGCGCTTGGCGAGGATCGCAGCGACCAGATGGAAGAGATCAACATTATCCCCCCCGTTTCCAAGGTCTGGGAGGTGATTGGCTGGGCCATCCCCGCCCTGATCGTGGCAGCCATGCTCGGGATCGCCTTTACCAAGGGCGCGGAGGTGGCGGGCGACAATCTGCTCTTCTGGATTCTGGCCACCGGCCTTCCCGCAGCCCTTGGAGCCATCCTGGCGCTGGCCCATCCCTTCACCATCTTCAGCGCCTTTGTGGGGGCGCCCATCACCACCCTTTTACCCATACTCGGCGTGGGACATGTCACGGCCTTTGTTCAGGTTATGTCCCAACCACCGCTGGTTATTGAGTTTGAAACCGTTCTTCGGGATATGGCCACCTTTAGCGGTTGGTGGCGCAACCGCCTGTTGCGGCTTTTTCTGGCCTTTACCCTGCCAAGCATTGGAGCCGTGGCCGGCATGTGGATCGGCGGCTCCAAAATTATTGCAAACCTCTTTTAGGAGCTGTTACGAAATAACCTCTCTGCTATTGAGCATTTCGTTACAGCTCCTTATGCCGTCTCTGATATCAGAACGACAATACTATCTTTCACCCACAGGGTATAAGTTTCGTTTGAGCAGACAAGCTGCTCAACTCAGCTTTAACTACAACGATCTAAGGCACAAAAACATGAGCAAGATTCTGTACATTACAGGCAAACAGGCCCGCTATCTGCGCGGCCTCGGGCACCACCTTTCCCCTCTGGTCATGATCGGCAAAGATGGTCTTACCGACAATCTCCGCGAAGCCCTGGAGGCAGTGCTGGTAGCACATGAACTGGTCAAGGTGAAAATCCAGGACGGCTGTCCCCATAGCAGAGAAGGAGCCGCCGAGCTGCTGTCAAACCAGACCAAGAGTCGGATCGCTCAGATCATCGGCAAAACCTTTCTGCTCTATCGCGAAAACCAGGAGCTGAAAGATGACCAGAAAATCAAGCTGCCATCCACTAAATAGTTTTCGCTTCCACCCTGGCCATGTCCGATTATCTTGACCTGCTGAAAAATGCCAACAAGGATGCCATCCGCGCCCGACGGACAGATACGGCTACCCGATTAGAGCAGCCCAAGAAAGGCTTTCTACGCTTCCGCGAGCCCTATGAATCTTTGCATCATCTAAAGGCGCAGTTTACCGATTTCAGCCAGAATGTGGTAACCATCGGCAGGCCTGATGAGCTGGAGGCAACAGACCGGGGCCTGGTACATGAGGCCATGCGGGACTTCATGCCCTGGCGCAAGGGACCTTTTGAGGTATTCGGGACAGAAATTGATGCGGAATGGCAGAGCTGGCGCAAGTGGGATCGGTTGCTCCCTGCCCTGCCCGACCTCAATGGCAAGGTCGTGGCCGATATCGGCTGCAACAACGGCTACTACATGTTTCGAATGCTGCCGCATAAGCCGCGCTGCGTTATCGGCCTGGAGCCTTTTCTCCAACATTATTACTGTTTTAAGACACTGCGCCACTTAGCCGGAGCAGACGAGCTGTTCATCGAGCTGATGGGGGTTGAGGATATTCCCCTCTTCCCGTCCTGTTTTGATGTGGTCTTTCTAATGGGGATCATCTACCACCGGATCTCACCGGTGGAGATGCTGCGGGAAATCCGAGCGGCCATGCAGCCTGGCGGGGTTTTGCTGATAGAATCCCAAGCCATCTCTGGTAAGGCCCCGGTGGCCCTTTTCCCGGAAGAGCGCTACGCCAAGGTGCCGGGCACCTACTTTGTACCCACGGCCAGCTGCCTGCGCAACTGGCTTTTACGCACCGGTTTTTCCGAGGTGGAGATCTTTTGCCTCCACCCCATGAATAGTGAGGAACAACGAAAAACAGCCTGGATGACCTTTGAATCCTACGAGGATTTTCTCGACCCGCGCAACCCAGACCTGACCGTAGAAGGCTACCCTGCCCCCTGGCGGGTGTTTATCCGGGCGGTAAGCCGTTGAACAAAATGTTGAACATCTAGTCCTGCCAAGACGGCATAAGGAGCCGTAAATGCAAAACAAATGTCAGGTTGTTTTTGCATGGCTCCTAAACCGCTAAACCTTGGCAACGATTGAATCAAACCTCAACCAATATGGTGGCCCCATGGCAAAACCAAATTATCAATACGAAAAAAGACAACGAGAACTGGCCAAGAAAAAGAAGAAAGAAGAAAAGAAGCAGCTCTTGCAGGAAAAAAAGGAGATCCCGGCTGAATCAGAGACAGATCAAACGACAGATACCAGGATAGACTGAGGTGCGAGGACGAAGTACAACAGATGCGCGCCTTGCTCCTCGATACTGGGGTAGAGGAACTCCCCCAGCAAACGACTGCACGATATTACCGAGGATACCCGCAAAACTGTCGTCCTTCTGATTGCCGAAAAGCTCGGAGGCTTCGTTTTTCGCCATCAAATCCGCCTTAAGCGCGGCAATGCCCGCCACCGCTTCCGCAGGCTGAATCTCGTACCGTATGGCGGTGGCAAAATCGCCCAGCGGCAGCCGCTCGCTGTCGAACTGATTGAGCAGCACAAAGGTCCGGGCATACCCGGCAATCACGCTCACCAGCCCGCGCGCCTCGGGCAGACTGGCCTGCTCGATCAGGTTTTGCTGGAAGAGGGTCAGGGTGCGTTCGAGCTGCTTGATATGCTCCTGCTGGGTTTGCAAGCGTTGGGTGTTCAGGGCGTAACCTTGCACCAGATATTCTTTGAGGACGCGGCTGGCCCAGATGCGGAATTGTGTGCCTTGCTTGGATTTGACGCGATAACCGACCGATATAATTACATCCAGATTGTAATGCTCGATCTTACGCTTAACCTCGCGATTTCCTTCCTGCCGAACTATAAGGAATTTCCTTATAATTGCCGAAGACTCAAGCTCACCCTCCGCAAACACATTGGCAATGTGCTCATTAATGGTCATAATGTTCTTATCAAACAACTCCGCCATCTGTTTTTGCGACAACCAAACAGTTTCGCCTTCCAGTCTGACCTCAGTGGCAATGGAGCCGTCGGTAGATTGGTAAATGACGATGGGGACGGCGGTGTTTTCTGGAGTGATCATATCAAAACTTCCCTTGCTTTCGCGGCAGTTGTAAAGGAATTCTTGACAACTGCCTGAACTAACACTCTAACAACTATCCGCACAAACTCCGAAACTCCGGGGGCAGGTTAGACTTTCGGACATTCGTCCGCTGACCCACAAAGCTTTGCGGTAATGCCTTTGACTATCTTTAATATTCGCTCATCTTTCGCAGCCCGCTGCGCCGCCTTGCCGAGTGCCGACACGTCACGCCCCAATTGTTTCGCCAGGTCAGTCAACAAAAGGTGGGGCGAGGCCTGCACAATTACTGCGGCAACAGCCCGCGCCTCAGTCATCGGTCGAACCTTGCCTGGTGCTTTCAGCTTCTCATCCGGTATCTGGAAATGAGCACAAACCATGCTGACGACTTCATCCAAGGAGTACTCTCGCTCACCTCTCTGATCCACCCTAAGCAAAACTTCCTCAGCAAACGAATCATTCCCCAAAATCCTCCCTTCGCAAGTCCCGCTGTGGAATTCTCCGCGTCTCTCCTCCCCGATTCCGTCGTGCATAAATGCCTCATAAGCCATCCGGGCCTGACCGATATTTGATGAAAGCATCAACAGGACAAAATCGGTTGCAAGCCACGGAATGAGTTCCTTGCCAAGATATCCACGATGCCCGGTCCACGGAAATTCTTCAAGAGAAACGGCAGCTCCGGCCCGAACCGGATTCAGATGAACATAGCGCACGAGTTCAAGCAGATACGCATCGGCGTCGACAAGAAGGGCTTTGTATCTCCCTTGGAAGAGGTGGCCAGTCCGAGATTGTGAGTAGTTGATCCACTTCGTAAATCGTAGCGAGATGTTCTGCATAATCTGGGACAGAGGAATTTCACCTACCTGCATGACAAGGTGTATGTGATTTCTCATCAGGCAAAAGGCATATATCCGACAGTGGAACTTCTCAACGGCATAGTGTAAAATCAGGTAAAATCGATACCGGTCACGATCGTCGAAAAAGATCGGCTCGCCAGCGTTGCCGCGGAGGATGACGTGGTAGACAGCATCGGGGAAATGGATACGGAGTTTGCGAGCCATGCCGAGATACTAACTGAAGAATGTCCGAAAGTCAAGCCTGACCCCAGAAGTTGCTCAATTCCACAACATCTGCCGCCGGGCAGGAATTCAGGGCTCCCACACCGATTTTCTGATTTGCTCCTGCGCCCATCGTCTGCATGCCTCGATATATACCACCGACAAGGATTTTCAGCATTATCTTAGAGCGTTGCCAATCTCCTTGCACGAGTAGTGGACAGCCTTTGTAGAGGGAACGCGGTGTATTATTAGTGGGTGAATGTCCGAAAGTCTGACCTGACCCCAGAGTTCCCCCGATTCTCGATGGAAAAATGGCCATCTGCGAAAGTTCCCAGTTGAAACGATAAACTTTCGGCACGCGCAGACGAAACAATCGTCAGGAGCAGGAGTCCGCTAAAAATAGTGCTGAGCACAGACGTCATGATGGGGTTGCCAAAAACCTCGTATTTATGCCTTGCCTCGTCATGCCCTGCCAGGAAGGGAAGGAAGCCTAAATGACTCATTCAGTACCACCAGTACCACGAAAATAAAGGTTATGCAAAAGGCAAAATCGGGACTGTACCGCTTTGCTGCAGCAGTTTCGGGGGCTGTCCTGATTTTGCCCTGCTGGTGCCGCATATTCCGGCTTGACGGCGGTAAAATAAGCTGGAATAGTATTTTTATTTGAGTTTCGTATGCAGATAATAGATGAGAGGTGGGCCATGCGAAGTGTGCTGCGAGCTGTTGTCCTGGTGCTGATGTTGCTTCTCCCTGCTGGGTCAGTCTTGGCGGCGCTCCCGAGGGTGGCGCTGGTAATCGGCAATGCGACCTATCCCTCTTCACCCTTGGACAATCCGGTGAACGATGCGCGGGCGATGACGGCCAAGCTCAAGAAGCTGGGCTTTGAGGTGATTGAAAAGCATAATCTCACCACCAGACAGATCGGTCCTACCCTGCGGGAGTTTCGCTCGAGTCTGCAACCTGGCACCGAGGCGCTGTTTTTTTATGCCGGACATGGCCTGCAGGTGAAGGGGGTTAATTATCTGCCCGCGGTTGATGCCTCTATCAGCGGCGAAGAAGAAGTGCCGATGCAAAGCATCAATGTCAATCAGGTGCTTGGGATCATGGAAGAGTCGAAGACCAGACTCAACCTGATTTTTCTTGATGCCTGCCGTAACAATCCCTTCTCCCGTGGCTTCCGTTCCGCCGCAGGTGGGCTGGCCAAGGTCGAAGCCCCCTCGGGCACCCTGATCTCTTTTGCTACCCGGCCTGGCAGCGTGGCTGCCGATGGGTCGGGGAAGAACGGCCTGTACACCGAACAACTGCTGTTGGCGATGGAACAAAATGAGCCGATTGAAAAGGTGCTCAAGTACGCCGCCGCCGGGGTGAAGAAGGCCTCGAAAGGCAAGCAGGAACCTTGGTCGGAAGGGATGATCGAAGGGGAGTTCTACTTTATCTTTCAAGGGCCGACGACGGTGAATGTATTTCCTCTTGCCCCCGCGCCGTCGGGTCCATCTGTGCCGACAGGTGCGGGGATGAACCTGGAAGATTTGAAGAAGGAGTCAGCAAAGCGGGGGGACTGGGAGAAGTGGCAGACGAAGATGAAGGGGGCGCACAAAGAGGTAAAGGGATTTAGCGGAAGCCCGGATCTGCAGGCGATGGCCTGGGAGCGGTTTTTGACGGGTTACGGAATAGATAACCCATACAGCAATGAAGATGAAGCGATGCGGGCGGAGGGTCAGGCGGAGTTGAGCCGGTTGCGGGAGGCAGCGGCCAGGCAAAAACGTGAGGTAGGAGAGAAGGCTAAGGTCGCAGCATCTCGACCGCCTGCGTCGGTGGTGGATGTGGCCAAAACGCGTTTTACCCGGACGGCAGAGGGAGTGATCAGCGATTCCCAAACCGGCCTTGAATGGGTGGAAGGGCCGGATAAAGATACCAATTATGCTCAAGCGGAGCAGTGGGTGGCTGCCTGCACAGTGGCGGGTGGTGGTTGGCGGATGCCGACCAATGCAGAGTTTAAGATCTTGGATCAAAAGGGTGTTGGTGCAAGAAATATAGATCCGATCTTTAACACAACCGGTTGGCGGGTTTGGACTGAACAGCGGAATTCGCCTGCGTTGCCCGTCTACTTCGGCGTTAATGTTAGCGAGAGCTTCTTGGAAGAGGACGTTTTCCCCCGCAGGGTGTTTGGAGTGCGGTCGCGTCCGCGATGATGAGGTGGATCATTTGGTTATTTGATCCTTTTGCTTCTTTGTTTTTGGGGGGACTCCGGGGTCAGGTCAGACTTTCGGACATTCACCCACTAATACACCGGAAGAACAGAAGAAAAATGGTGTCAAGCTTGACAATTTGACATATGTTCCTAAAATTTTGGGGGACAGTAGCCTTCACCTCATCCGCCGAAGATACTGATACCGCGGGATAAATTTAAATGCGTGATCTGATACGGTTGGGATTTTGCTTCCAATGCAGGCAAGCGATGACAACAACACTCTCATCGGTTATGACAAAAAAAAGGCCGTAAGGAAATCTGCGCAATAATGCCCTTCTGACCTTGCAATAAACTGTGGCAAACATGGCTGAATTACGTGCAACGGCAGCAATACAGGCATCAACAGCACGAGAAAACTCTGTCCCTAAGCCAGGGCTTTGTTGGTTGTACCAAGTGGCAGCCGTCGCCATATTAGTCTCGGCCTGTGGCCGGACATAAATCCGGCTGGTCATACCATATGCCACAACCGGGAGCGCACCTCGTCCCAGGATGATTGATCCTGCGGGTGTTGCTCATACTCTTTGAGGCGCTTGTCCAACTCATTCTTTGCCTCCGGAGTTAGCTCAACCATTTCCGGCTGTATGGCTATGCTATCCCAAATATCCTCAACCAGCTGAATCCGC
>Ga0156788_1022_pt1 | contig 16912 bp, 20 predicted proteins | sample RifOxyD3_FD_110737 | JGI IMG/M metagenome (GOLD analysis project Ga0156788, IMG submission 110737) | Deltaproteobacteria bacterium RIFOXYD12_FULL_53_23
AGCCCCGGGGCCAAGATCATGGCCATAAGCGGTAAGATCCTGAGCAACCAGGGTCAACTCCCGCACCCCGTTTTCTGCCAGCATCCCCACCTCATGCACCAGATCAGCAAGGCTGCGGCTGCGAAGATCCCCGCGCAGGGAAGGAATCAGGCAATAGGCACATCGGTTGGAGCAGCCTTCCGTCACTTTCATATAGGCCCGGTGCGCCGGGGAAGAGAGCTTGCGCGGCAAGGTGGAATCAAGCAGAAAAGTGGGCGGGGAAAGACGCACCGGCATTTTTTCCCCTGAAGCCAGTGCCTGCAATCTGCTGACAATGGCCTGGCTTCCCTCAGTACCAATAAAAAGATCGACCTCCGGCAGCTCCTTGGCCAGGTCCGCGCCATAGCGTTGCACCATGCAGCCTACCACCACCAGTTTTTTTGCTGGAAAGCGTTCCTTGACCTCGGCCAGAGCCAGAATCTCCTCGATTCCTTCTTCCACGGCGGACTGAATAAAGCCGCAGGTATTAACCAGCAACAGATCAGCCTCTTCGGCCTCCTCACAGGGGGCATATCCGGCCTCAACCAACAGGCCAAGCAAGAGTTCCGTATCCACCAGATTTTTGGGACAACCTAGACTAACAGTAAAAAAGGTATGCATCATCGCCTCAATAATGGTGGACGCGCAAAAGAAAGGGAAAAATCACAGGATCACGATACAAAATAACCCAGTTACCAACAAATATCCTAATAATTATTCCGCAGATAAAGCACCGATACATTGCACAAGATCGTTCACCAAGCCCAGTGAACGCTGGCGAAACTCCTTGCTCTGAAAAGCAGGCTGCCAGGGATTCTGCCACAGCAAGTCGGAAACCACCATCACCGCGGCCAGCTCAACCTGACGGAAGGCCGCAACCCGAACAAGGGCGGAAAACTCCATCTCTACGGCAAGAATCCCCTCTGCGCCGTAACGGACAACCTTTTCCCTGGTCTCACGATAAAGGGCGTCGGTGGTCCAGACCGCACCCTCCCGCAATTCTTTGCCCGTGCCGGCAAAAAAATCCTTCAGGGCCATACGCAATCGGGGCGAGGATTCGCTTGCCTCTGCCAGCGGATAATGTCCGGAGGTGCCCTCCTCACTGACGGCCCAGGTCGGCAACACCAGATCGCCCACCCCCAAGTCCGGCTGGAGCGACCCGCACCAGCCGCAGACAATGATCCGCTGCGCGCCAAGGGCGATAAGCTTTTCCAGGCAGATCACCGCCATGGGTGCGCCCACCGCCGGGCCTGCCCAGAACATGGGCGGGAATTGAGCAAGATAGAGATTGCTGTGGAAAAGAAAATGCCGCGTCCAACCTTCGTGTTCGGCAATCCGCGACGCCTGCCTTGCCTCGGCAGGATTCAGCAGAAGAAGGCCACAGCTCGGAAGCTGCGGTTCGTTCTTGGCCCGAAAGGGCTGAATAACGGCTTCGTTCATCAGCGGAGAACCCCAGAAAGCAAAAAAGGCCGCGAGGGGAAACCCCTGCGGCCTTACAAACCTTAAATATTGTTACAACTTACTTGAGCAACGGATTGGCGAACAGCAGGATCAGGGAGACAACCAGGCCGTAGATGGTCAGAGACTCGATCAAAGCCAGACCGATGATCATGGTCACGGTGATCTTGCCGGAAGCCTCTGGGTTGCGGGCGATACCGGAGCAGGCGCCGTTGATACCAGCGCCCATGCCGATACCACAACCAAAGGCGGCAACGCAAACGGACAGAGCAGCGGCAAGGCAGATCAGGGCAATATTTGCGCCGGACGCTACGGTGGTAGTTGCCGCCATCATATCCGCGCCATGCTCAGCAGCCATGGCCACGGTAGCCATAGCCAAAACCATCAATACTGACAAAAATGCTTTCTTCATCGTACTTCCTCCAAAAAAATTTTTATAATTGGCCTTCTTCATTAGTTCCCACGGAACCGGATACACGTATTTAGTGAGCATGCTCCATAGCGGCAGAAAAATAAAGAATCGAGAGCAGCAGAAAAACCACCGCCTGGACAATGGAAACAAACACCCCCAGGCAAAGAATCGGCAGAGGGGCAAAGTAAGCGCCCGCCAGCATGAACAAAAGGCCCAGCAGGGTTTCCTTGGCCATGATATTGCCGAAAAGACGAATGGAGAGAGACAGGAGCCGGGCGAAATGACTGATTAACTCAATCGGGAACATAAGAGGAATCAGCCAGGGAATGGGTCCGAGAAAATGCTTGATATAACTGATCCCATGGAACTTAACGCCCAGAATATGGGTAGTGCAGAAGATAATCAAGGTGCAGGCAACGGTAATATTGATGTTGGAGGTCGGAGACATAAAACCCGGCATGAGGCCGATCATGTTCGCCACCAGAATATAGAGGGCAAAGGTGGCCAGCATGGGAAACATCATCTTGGCCCCTTCCTTGCCCATATTATCCGCCATGAATCCTTCAAGGCCGCCGATGATGACCTCCCAGAAATTCTGGCCTTTGCCCGGCACCAGGGACATCTTGCCCAGGGTAAGTTTCGGAACAAGGATCAGAAAAAGCATAACCAGCCAGGTGTAAGTCATGTGCGGAGAAACCAGCTTGGCCAGCAGCGTATCCCCAACCGGACCGTGAGGAACAGGCAACCCGAGATGCTGCAAAATCAGCGAAATAAACAGTATTGGATGTTCCATGTACCTTGCGAAGCCTCCTTAGCCTTTACAATCTTGTCGAAAAATACTTTTTGCTGCGACCATAACGGCCAGCCCGATCCCAAAAAGCACAGAGGACAAGCCAACCAGCAAAGCAACGATGTTAACCAGCTGATACCTGACCAGCAGGAAGAGCACAACCACAACTACTGACAGACGAAGATAATACCGGATAAAAAACAACGGCTTGACCGCCCCAAGCGGCCCGCCCAACAACTTAAGCAGATCCCTTTTCAAAAGCAGGAAACTTAGGTTGGCAATCGCCCCGCCAATAAAAACCGAACGGGCATGCAGAGCTGAATAGCCCAACCAGGCCAGCCCGGTGAGCACCCCCAGCAACAGCCAGCTGAAAACCATGACCTTGCCCAGCGATACCTCATCCGGTGATGCCGAAGAAACATTGACCACCATCAGAGATCCTTGCGCCTGGCCATGTCATAGAGGTTTCTGAAGGCCGCCGCCACCCCAAACCCAAGAAAAATCAGGGTCAGCCAAGGTGAGGTTCTACCGTCAAACACCTTATGATCCAGATAATAACCGATACCGACTCCGATAAAAATAGAGAAGGCCATGGCCATGCCAACGGTGCTGAATTGAGCCAGCAGCCGAAGTGTATCCTTTCGATTATCAGACATCTTCAGTCCCTGTCGCACTGCCAGGAGCAAAAATCCAGCGAATTACGACCGATAGGATTCCTATCATGGCATCTCCTCAAAGTCAACGTCTTTTCTCTCATCCGGCCAACTTTTTGAATGAGCATTCAGTTTTCTCCAGTGCCATGCTCAGCTCGGCGTCGCTCTGGGCGGCGGAGATAAAAAGAGCCTCGAACTGGGCGGGCGCCAGCCAGATACCCTCGGCCAGCATCTGCCGGAAATGCTGGCCGTATCGGGCCGTATCCGCCTGCATGGCGGTCTCATAATCGACCACCGGCCCGGCAGTAAAGAAAACGGTCATCATGGAGCCCACCCGATTAAGGGTAGTCTGTCCGGGAAGGTATTTCTCCCCCAGCTCGTTCAACCCTTGGGCAAAGCGAGACGCCTTATCCTCCAGTGCGGCATAAAAGCCTGGTTGCGCCAATTGGCGCATAGTGGCGGCTCCCGCCGCCATGGCCAGAGGATTGCCGGATAGAGTTCCGGCCTGATATACCGGGCCAACCGGGGAAATCATATCCATGATTTCCCTTTTACCGCCGTAGGCGCCAACCGGCAAACCGCCGCCGATGATCTTGCCAAGGCAGGTAAGATCAGGCAGAACCCCATAATATTCCTGCGCTCCGCCCAGGGACAACCGCAGGCCGGTGATCACCTCGTCGAAGATCAGGACAATGCCCAGCTCAGCGGTCAGGGCGCGCAACTTTTGCAGAAATCCTGGCTGCGGGGCGACAACCCCCATGTTCCCAGCAACTGCCTCGATGATCACGCAGGCAATGTCCAGTTTTTCATCACGCAGGGTCTTTTCCAGAATCTCTGGATCATTGTAAGGAATGGACATGGTATTTCTGACAATATCCTCCGGCACTCCGGGACTGCCGGGGATCCCCAGGGTGATGACTCCGGAGCCTGCCTTGACCAGAAAACTGTCTGCATGCCCATGGTAACAGCCGTCAAACTTCACCACCAGCTTGCGGCCGGTGTAACCCCGGGCCAGCCGGATGGCGCTCATGGTCGCCTCGGTTCCCGAGCTGACGAAACGCACCTTTTCCACCGAGGGCAGGGCCGCGATCACCAGCTCGGCCAGCTCGATCTCCAGGGGAGAGTTTGCCCCAAAACTGGTGCCGTCCCGCAGGGTTTTTTCAATGGCCTCGACCACCGCCGGATGATTGTGGCCAAGGATCATCGGCCCCCAGGAGCAGACAAAATCGATAAACTCATTGCCATCCACATCATGAATTTTAGAGCCGGCAGCTCTTTTGACAAAAAGCGGCTCACAGCCCACGGATTTACAGGCCCGCACCGGGCTGTTCACTCCGCCGGGAATAAGCTGCTGCGCCTTGGCAAACATGGCCTGCGATATATCGGTTTTCATACTCCTGGTCTCCTTGCCTTCTCAATCATTGTTGAACTCACAAAAGCGGAAAATATAGCAGGCTGTCTTCACGCTGTCAAAATTCTTTCAAGGAAAACACTGCCTCCCCCACTCTCCCAAAAAACACTTTTTCCCCAAGATCCTTTCTCTTGACATGGCAAAGCAGTTCATAGCAATATAAATCAAGAAGCAATCAGTCGAGTGACTCTTTTACTAACCGGACTAAAACAGGAGACCACATGGAAATACATGACCCGAATCTGCACCTGAAACTTATGGAGATGTGTGACTGTTATCTTGGCACCGATTATGCCGCCACCATTCAGCAGGTGGCAGATACCCCTTCCAAAGATCTCCAGGAGGACGCCTTCCGTTATCTGGCCCTCGCCATTCTCCTCACCCTTACCGAAAAAGCCTTACAGCTTGCCCTCAAACGGAAACATGACAAGATTACCGTCACCATCAAGCATGATGCTGAAAAAATCGCCCTGCGCCCGCCAACCCGGCCTGTTTTCGACAAGATCATCGCCATTATGCGCGGCATCCTCCATCTTGATGAAGACAAAGGAAGCCTGCAACTGACCCTTGGCCTTAAAAATGACCAGATCGAGGTCCAGGTGAAAATCGAACGCACGCCGGACAAGGAAACCCTCAAGATAAAATTTCCCGATCTGACTTGATCACTGCGACCAAACCAGGCCGATTTTAAAAACCAAAACCTGTGCCTTCCGACAGGTCAGGGGAGGATGTTGCCCATGACGCTTGAAAGCAAACTGATTCCCATTTTGCGCGAGGGAGTCGAGATCGTGAAAATGATCTCTTTTAAAAAAATAAAAGAAGCGCTGGCCAAGCAACACCCAGAGCGGGAGGCCGCCTTCATCGCCAAACTTTCCGGAGCGCTGGTCAATACGATCTTCGGCGCTCCGGCCTATGAAGAGCCATTCGCCATCTTCGCCCGGAATCACGCCAACCTCATTGCCCACGAACAGGCCAAGGTCGGAGCCATGCTTGCGGAGCTGCGAATTCCTCTCACCGACGCCCTCCGCATCCAGGCCCTGTGTGACCACCAGGAGGGCCAGGACAGCACCGCCACCCTCCAGCAGGCACAAGACCAGGGAATTCTTCTGGCTGACCGTGATCTGCCGCTGCCCCACAGCTTCATCGAGTTGGTTCGCCATCTGGGCAGCGCCTTTGGCCTTTTGCTACGGCCCCTGCCCAACAACGATTGGGCACCGTCTTAAAAAAGGTTGCGCTCAGCCTGAGTGCTCGTATTTCTTGATCTTGCGCCAGAGAGAAACCCGGTCGATGCCCAGCGACTGGGCGGCCAGACTCTTGTTGTCCCCAAGCTCCTTTAACACCCATTCGATATAGGCTCGTTCCTGATCGGCAAGGCTCGGGATGCCGCCGCTTTTCCGACGGAAGGTCTGAAAACAGGTACCGCGCAGGTCTTCCGGCAGATGCCCGACCTCAATAGTGTCACCACTGGCCAGAGCCACCCCCCGTTCGATGATGTTTTCCAACTCCCGAACATTGCCGGGAAAATCGTAGCGCAGCAGAATATCCACCACCTCCGGTTCGATGTTGCGCACCTCCTTATGCATCAACACCCCGTATTTCCTGATAAAATGCTGAATCAACAGAGGCAGGTCATCCTTGCGCTCGGCCAGGGGAGGGATCTGCAGCGCAACCACATTGATCCTGAAAAAAAGATCCTGTCGGAATTTACCCAGCTTCACCTCCTCCGCCAGATTTCGATTGGTGGCAGCGAGAAAACGCACATTAACCTTGATCGGCGCAACCCCGCCCAAATGCAGTACCTCTTTTTCCTGAATCACCCTAAGGAGCTTTACCTGCATAGATGGTGACATCTCGGTGATCTCATCCAGAAAAAGGGTGCCGCCATCGGCCATTTCCACCAGCCCCTTCTTCATTTCCACCGCCCCGGTAAAGGCCCCCTTCTCGTGGCCAAAAAGTTCATTGGCCAGCAAATCCTCCTGAAAGGCCCCGCAATTGACAGAGAATAATGGGCCGTTCCGCCGGTTGCTGCAGGCATGAACAAATCTGGCCAGCAGCTCCTTGCCGGTGCCAGACTCCCCGCAAATCACCACATTGCTGTCCGAAGTTGCCACCTGTCCAGCCATGGCCAGCAGTTTTTTCATCCCTGAGTTATCGGTGATAATCCGGGCCTCTCCCTGAAAGGTCTTGAGATGTTCCCGCAACCTGCTGTTTTCCCGCTTGAGTCTGGTTTTCTCCAGGGCTTCCCCCACCACCTTGCGAACCTCATCCAGTTTGTATGGCTTGGCAATATAATGATAGGCCCCGGCCTTCATGGCCTCGATGGCGGAATCCACCGTAGCGTAGCCGGTAATCATGATCACCTCGGTATCTGGATACAGCTCCCTGGTGCGCTTTAAAATCTGCATGCCGCCGACCTTTTCCATCTTCAGGTCGGTAAGGACAAGGTCGAAAATATTCTCCTCCAGCAGATGCAGGGCTCGGGTACCGCTCTGAGAGGTAGTGACCTCATAGCCCTCTTTCTTCAAAACATGCCTGAGGTTGTGCAGGGCTATTTCCTCATCGTCAACAATCAATATCTTTGCGGCTTCGTTATTCATCGACATGTTTCCCCTTACGCTGCCGGTAGCCAGATAATGAAGGTAGTCCCAAGACCTGGCCTGCTTTCCACATTTATGGCCCCTCCATGCCACTCGATTATGTCATGAGCAATAAACAGCCCGAGACCAGAACCCTTGCCCACGTCCTTGGTGGTGAAAAACGGATCAAAGATCTTTTTGACATGTTCTGCGTCGATGCCAGGGCCGTCATCCTCGATGAGTATTTCAACTTCGTCAAGCCCGGTGCCGCATCCCGTGCTCAGAGCGGAAATCCAGATATGGCCATTATCCTGCACCGCGTCGATCCCGTTCTTGATCAGGTTGAGCAGAACCTGCTGCATCCTTTGTTTATCCGCGGTGATAGAAAGAGCATCCGGGATGTCTACGGCAATAATCACTTCGTTAGCGGCATGCCCACGGAGGAGCAGAATTGTTTCATCCACCAACTTTCTGAGAAGCAACTTTTCCTTGCTGAATTCCTTGATCCGGGAGAACTCCAACAGGGTACGGACAATATCCCGGGCCTTGTCAGACTGAACCTCTATCTGGCTGATAAGGTTCTTCTTGAACTCCACATTGTCCTCTTCAATTTCCTCGCCCAGAATCTGAGCCGAGGTGGAGATATTGGACAGCGGGTTATTCAGTTCATGCGCCACTCCAGACAGCAGGGTACCCAGCGCCGCCAGTTTTTCCGATTGCACCAGCTGATGCTGCCGCATCTGCAACTCCTTGGTCATCCGGTTGAAGGCGGTAAGCAGCGAACGAATCTCCTGCTCGCTTTCCCCCACGCCGATCTCGACAAAATCACCCTGAGAAATCCTCTTGGTGTATCCCTCAAGAAGCTTCAGGGAATTCACCACCTTCCTTCCCAAAAGGGTGGCAATGGTCAAGGCAAAAACAAAGAGGCAGACTATGGAGACCAGAAGGATGCCCTGGGTGGTTTTCAGGAGGTTTTTAACCTTGTTCTTCACCACCCCCCTGGTTCTTTCCCCGAACTCTGTAAGTTCTTTGCCTGTGGCACGGAGCTGTTCCTCCAATTTTTCCTGAGTCCGGCCAGCACCGGGATAATCTGCCCTCGGGGCAATATCCAGGTAATGGGCATGGAGTTGAGCCATGTTCCGGTTGTAGTCCTCGATCACCCTTCCCATCTGCTCCAGCTCCAAGGCAGAAACCGCCAGACGCAGGGCCACCGCGTTGTTTTCAAAGAGATCCTTGCTTTTCTGCCAATAAAGCTGATTTTCCTGAAAATCCTTTTCCTGCCGGTAGAGAAAATAATTCTTCTCAAACCTGCGCAGCTCAAGAGTCGCATTGAAAAAATCCTCAACAACCTCGCCAAAGGCAACCTTTTTTTCCACCCGCTTGACAATACCATAGGTCAAAACGGCAGAGCCCACCATAAGCGTGAGCAGCAGATAAAAGCCAAAGGTGATCTTTTTGCGGATGCCGAAATGAAACATGATCTGCCTTCCTTTCTCGCAAGGGAGCCAATCTCCCCATACAAGTAAGACATAATACTCCCAGCGCAAAACAAAGTCCAGAGGTTGCATTAGGCAACATCCCCTCTTCAAATGCAACAATACGTTATCTTTTTGATTTTATTAATTATTATTTTTTTATGCCGCCCGTATCGTTGCATAAGTGAAACGTCACCTTTTTGCCAAAAAATAATGGCAACTGCCCGAAATTACACCATAAAAGTACATACTCCAGGGTTGGCACGTTTGTTGCTCTTAGCAACAGCCAACAGAGCTTTTGCCCTGTTCCCTAATAACGCAAACCCCTCCAAAGGAGAAACGCCATGAATACCATCCTGAACCGAATCGACCGCCTGCTAATGGCCATTACCTTTGCCGAAGCCAACGAACCCGAACTGGCCCAAGAATTCCTCAACAACCGGAAATCAACGCGGAGGCAACGGGCACCGCAAAACACCCCGATGACTGGCGGCCAGAACGTGACTAATCAGACTGCCCACTGAAGCAAACACTCTTACCCACTAAACAAGCCATGAACGCCCTGACGACCCTGTGCAAAAAACTTGAGGAAACCATGGCCGCGGTGACCTTCGCCGAGGCCGGTGAGTTCGAGACTGCGCGTCAGTTCCTCAAAAACAATAAAAACGCACACAAACGAGTACTTCTGGGCACCGACAAGCCGGAGCTTGCCACAAGAACCATCAGCTATGCCCTGCATCTCTGCCAGCGCCTCGGCGGCAGCCTGGAAATTTTCCATATGCTGCGCCTGCCGGAAAACGAGACAGAACACCTGATGCGCCAGGAAAAAGAACCCCTCGCCGCCTTGAACATCGCTTTACAACAAAAGGGCGTTGTCTATCAGCCCATCAACGGCCCAGGCTGCCTGGCCGACGAGATGCTCCGCCATGCCAGCGTCCGTCGGGATATCCTTTGCGTTGTCTTTGACGCGCTGGAGCCAGACAGCGCCATCTGCCGCAAAGCAAAAGAAAACATGATCGCCAAATTTCAGGCCTTGCACTGCCCTGTCGTGATGTACGCAGGATCGGTACGAGCCTGATCCACTAACTAATTCAGCTAAAAAAGGAAGAAAAAATGACCATCACCACCTTTGACAAAAACATGTCGGCTATTGCCTTTGCCGAAGCAGGCGAACACGACACCGCCCGCCAGATACTGGACGGCAAAACCAGCAAAAAACAACCCCGTAAGTCTCCAGCGCCTGTGGCAAAACGCAAGCCCTACCTGGCAACCATAATCTTCGGAACGATCTCGCTTTTCGCCTATATATTGCTCTTTACCAACGAAAAACTGGTTACCGACATCTTCACCATGGGCGGCTGGCGTTGGATGTACCCAGTGGGGGCAGCCTTTTTCTTTTCCTTTATTCACGGAGCCTTTGCCAGCAATCTGCTGAGTGCTCTTGGACTTGAAGCCAAAAAATAAACGTAACTATCCAGCAGCACCACATCTGCTTTGTCAGCGGCCTATCTATAAGGAGATTTACCCACAATGAAGAAGTTACTTATGATCCTGATGTTCACTCTGCTCCCCCTGTCCCTGTCCGCCCAAGCGGCCCTTGCCGCTGGAGACGGGCCGTCCAAGGATATGCTCAAGGGCATTATCACCGAAGTGCATGCCCCTGAACGCACCATTACCTTTCAAAAGGATGACACCAAAGAACTCATCACCCTGGCCCTCGGCGAAAAGATGCAGCCCGAGGACATAAAATTGAACCAGAAAGTGCTGATCAACCTGGATAAACATGCCGAAACCGGCAATGTAATGAAGGATGTCTCGATCATGTTTATAGACATGACCGTCAGCAAGCTCCTTGCCTTGCTTGTTATCGGTGCCATTGGCGGCTTGCTCTCCGGCTTCATCGGCTCTGGTGGAGCCTTTGTCATGACCCCGGCCATGATGTCCCTGGGTGTTCCCGGCGCGGTGGCGGTGGCCAGCAACATGTGCCACAAATTCCCCAAAGCTATGGTCGGCGCGTACAAGCGCTGGAAATACGGACAGGCCGACATCAAACTCGGGCTGGTCATGGCTGTCACCGCCGTCATCGGCGTGCAGATCGGGATCAAGATTCAAAAATACATCCTGGCCCAGTTTGGCGGCGCAGGCTCCAATCTCTATATCAGCGCGGTTTTCATGGTAGTGCTCGTATTCGTAGGCGGCTATGTGTTCTATGATGCCTGGAAACTCGCCAAGGGTAGCGGCGAAGCGACCGTAGGCAAACTGGCCCTGCGCATGCAGAAAATCAATATCCCGCCAATGATCCATTTCAAGACTGCCAACATCACCATCTCCGCCTGGATCACCATCCCGATCGGAGTACTTACCGGCATGCTGGCAGCCACCATCGCGGTGGGCGGCTTTGTCGGGGTCCCCGGCATGATCTATGTATTTGGCGTCTCCGCCGTGGTAGCCAGCGCCACCGAGCTGATCATCGCCTTTGTCATGGGCGCCTGGGGCTCGGTACAATGGGGGCTCTCCGGCCTTATCGATATCCGTCTCGCTCTGCTGCTGCTCGCCACCTCGCTTATCGGCGTCCAGCTCGGCGCCTTGGGCACCACCTACGTCAAGGATTACATCATCAAGGTGGTCATGGCCACCACCATGCTTATTGTGGCAATCAGCCGCGGGGTTAAGGTGCCTGGCTATCTGGCTGATCTTGAACTGATCAGCCCTCTTGAGCCAGGCACCATCGCCCTGTTCGAAGGCATCAGCTTCTGGGCCCTGGTTGTAGCCTTGGGCTCTGCCGGTTTGATCATCATCGTGGCCATGATCAAGGGTATGACCGCAGATAGCAGAAGTAAAAAAACGATACTGGGAGTAAGCAATGGCTAAATACAGAAAGATTCTTGTTGCCTACGACGGTTCCCCCTCGGCTAAAAACGCACTCTCTCTGGCCAGTCAGCTTGCCAGAGAGGACAAGAGCTGGATCAAGGTGCTGGCCGTTGTCCCTTCCTACCAGGGAGATCTGGAGCTCATCGGGGTTTCAGACATAAAAGAAGCCATTACCGGGCCAGGCCTTGAGCTGCTGGCCGAAGCCAAGCTAATTGCAGATCAGGAAGGGGTGCATATCCTGACCAATCTGGAACAGGGCGAACCATACGAACAGATCGTTCATGTCGCCGAGGAAGAAAACTGCGATCTCATTGTCATGGGCCGCAGGGGCAAGGGTACGATGGAACGGGCGCTCATCGGCAGCGTCACCGCCCGGGTCATCGGACATACCGGCAAGGATGTCCTGGTTATTCCAGAAGCCAGCCAGCTCTCCTGGGAGAATATTCTACTTGCCACAGACGGCTCAGCCTGTTGCGACAACGCCCTGGCCCGCGCCTTGGAGATAGCCCAGGAACGACAAGCAAAACTCTCCGCCGTTTCCGTGGTCTATACCAACGATGAGTTTTACGCTGTTGGCCAGGAAGTGGTGAAAGAACTGTACAAGGACGCAGATAAGGTTCTGGATAAGGTCAAAAAATGGGCCGGGGATCTCGGCATCCAGGCGGAACTGTTCGTGCGGGATGGCGAGCCCCATCAGGCCATCACCGCCATGGCGGCAGAGATATCGGCCAGCCTTATCGTCATGGGTTCCCATGGCCGGAAAGGCCTGACCCGTCTGCTCATGGGTAGCGTCACCGAGCGAGTGATCGGCTATGCGGATTGCCCGGTCCTGGTCTGCCATCTGTCGTAACGGTCCAGCAGCACCGCATCTGCGTTGTCATCGGCCAGCTCGTGTGCACCAGCACACTTCGCTGGCCTCTTCATAGCAGCTCCGGCACTGCTGAACCGTTACGTTTCATATGATGTTTCCTGCGGGCGCTCATTTGAGCGCCCGTTTTTTTCAGCTGCCCATGGCGTTCTCGCCTGCCTTCTGGTATCTTCACGCTCATGCTTCTCATCCATCCTCCAGCCGCCAAAGCCTGCGAACCGCCTGCCGGGATTGCCCGTCTGGCCGGGGCCATTCGAGGTCATGGCCTGCCCTGCACCCTGCTGGACGCCAACCTGGAAGGCCAGCTGTTTCTGCTTGCCGCCCCAGCTGCCAGTACAGATATCTGGAGCCGCCGCGCCGGCAGAAATCTCACGAATAATCTGGCGTCCCTGCGCAGCCCGGAGCTGTACCAGAATCACGCCCGCTACCGGCGATCGGTGGCAGATGTAAACCGGATGCTGGAGCAGACCGGCAAACGCCATCATCTCTCCCTCAGCCTTACCAATTATCAGGACGAAGAGCTTTCTCCCCTGAAGAGCGCCGACCTTATCCGGGCCGCCGAACGCCCTGAGGCAAACATCTTTTTCCCATATTTTTCCACCCGGCTTCCCGGCCTTATCGAAGAGAGCCGGCCAACACTGATTGGCCTCTCCTTAAACTACCTGAGCCAGGCCACCACCACCTTTGCCATGCTCGGCTTTCTTAAAAAACGCTATCCGGGGCTGCCAATCGCACTGGGTGGCGGGCTGGTCACCTCCTGGTTGCGCAACCCCGGCTTTCGCAACCCCTTTGCCGGGTTGATCGATCATTGCCTGGCCGGGCCGGGAGAAGAAACTCTAATCCGGCTCCTGGCCGGCAATTTTTCCCTGGGCCACCACACCCCTGACTATACCGACCTGCCGCTAACCGACTATCTGGCCCCCGGCCTGATTCTGCCCTATGCCGCCTCTTCGGGCTGCTACTGGAATCACTGTCTATTCTGCCCGGAAAAAGCCGAAGGCAACCCCTACCAGCAGATTCTCCCAGCCACGGTGCTGGCTGATCTCGCCAAGCTCAAGACCGCCATCCAACCAGTCCAGCCGAGCCTGCTCCATTTTCTTGATAACGCGGTCAGCCCGGCCCTGATGCAGGCTCTGGCCGCCGAACCTCCGGGCCTCGACTGGTACGGCTTTGCCCGGATCAGCCCCCTGCTGGCCGAGCCCGATTTTTGCCAAGCCCTGCGCCGCTCCGGCTGCCGGCTGCTGAAACTGGGCCTGGAATCAGGCGAACAGGCTGTACTGGATGCCATGCACAAGGGTCAGGATCTGGCTCTAAGCGCCAAGGTGCTGCAGGCCCTGGCCGAAGCCGGAATCGCCACCTACATCTATTTGCTGTTTGGCACTCCCGCCGAATCCCTGGCCGAAGCACGACACACCCTGGATTTCGTGGTCCAGCATCATGCGGCCATCACCTTTCTCAATCTGGCCGTGTTCAACATGCCCATCGGCAGCCCGGAAGCGCCCTCGGTGACCCGCAGCGAATTTTACGGAGGCGACCTCTCCCTGTACACCGATTTCGAGCATCCCAAAGGCTGGTCACGCAAAGAAATACGACGCTTTCTCGATCAGGAGTTCAAACGTCATTCGGCCATTGCCCGGATTCTCCACCGCGACCCGCCGCTTTTCACCTCCAACCACGCCGCTTTTTTTTGCTGAACAGTTACCCGCCGCAAACCGGGCAGCCCTGCATGGCAAAAGGCTTTTCCAGCCGACAGGCGGCAAGCAAAGCCTCATTTCGAAAGATTTCCAGGGTTGGGCCATCGGCCCGCACCTCCCCTTCGTGCAAAACGATGGTTCGTTCGCACAACTCCAAGACCATATCCAGATCGTGGCTGGTAAAAATCCGGGTGTGATGAAAATCCCTTAAAAGCGCCATTAGCTGCCGCCGGGCAAAAGGATCAAGGCCGCTGGTCGGCTCATCCATGACCAGAATATCCGGCGACATAGCCAGCACCGTAGCAATAGCCACCCGTTTTTTTTCCCCGCCGGACAGGCGGTAAGGCGGTTTGTCCCGCAGATGCCCGGCCCCGACCCGGGCCAAGGCCCCCTGCACCCGCTCTTCCACCTCATCCCCGACCAGACCCAGATTCAAGGGGCCAAAGGCCACATCGTCAAACACCGTAGGCATGAACAGCTGGTCGTCCGGATCCTGGAAAACCATGCCCACCGTACGCCGAATCTCGGGCAGGGTCGCCTTGTTCAAGGGAAAATCGCCGATGCGAATCGCGCCCTGACTGGTTGCCAGATAACCGTTCAAATGCAGGAGCAGGGTTGATTTTCCCGCCCCATTGGCGCCGATAATCGCCACCGATTCGCCATGGGTGATCCGAAAGGAAACACCCCGCAGGGCCTCGGTGCCGTCAGAATAGACATGACGCAGATCCTTGACCTCGACAATATGATGACTCATCCAATCCCCCCTGTAACGATAGCGCCCAGAAGCTGGGAAACATTGACCAGCCTAAAAAGGAGAAACACCCCCGCCCAACCCGCAAGAAAAAGAAATTCCCTGCTCCCGAACCGAGTGATCCGATGCGGGTGGAATTCCCCGGTAAATCCCCTGGCCAGCATGGCGAGATGGATCCGCTCCGCCCGCAGCCAGGTGCGCAAGAGAAGATTGCTTAACAACGAACCATAAGAGCGCAACCCCAACCCTTTGTTGCCAAAAGCCCTAAGTTCGCGGGCGCGCGCTGTCCGGCCGCCTACCTCGGTAAGGACAAAAAGATAGCGATATAGAAAAAGCAGCTGCACGGTAAAGATCCGGGGCATGCCCAACTGGTCAAGGGCCTGACAGATCGCAGGAAAACCGGTTATGCCGACCAGAATGAGGGCGGCCCCGACCGTAAGCGCCGAGCGGACCAGAATGGAGGCGCAGGAGAGCCAGCCGCCGCTGATCCCAAGGGGGCCGAGACGAATCAGCACCGTCTGATCAAAAAGGGGGTTGAACAGCCCCACCATCAGGGCAAAGGGCAGGACAACCACGACCTTCCGGGCAATATGGCGAATCGGCAGATTGCCGAGCGCCATGATCACCGCCGGATAGAGAAAAAAAGGAAACAGCGCGGCCAGTTCGTATTTACCGAGGGAAACCACCGCCAGGATAAAGATCAGGGTCACCAGCACCTTGGCCCTGGCATCGAGCCGATGCATCCCCGTATTCCCCGTGGCCAGCAGGTCAAGCTGCCTGAAATCATTTACTGCTCCGGCAATGGATTCCATCCGCTTCTCCTAAGCAAAAGAGGGGAAGAGGCATTCCGCCTCTTCCCCGTGTTCACAAGATCCCCATAATTCCGGGCGCTTTCAGGCCACCCTGCCCCGTTTCCTTAAGACAATGCCGCTCAAGAAGGCAATGGCCAGAGTCAGCAAGCCACCGACAATTCCGGCCACGCTGGTTCCCAGGGGCGATTCCATCCCCGCCACGTTTTCCGGTTGTTGCGCCGGTTTTTTGAACGTATAGTCGGGCAAAAATGCAACTGACTTCTGAAGCGCGGCAAGTTTGGGATGCAACCCCGACCGCGGCTCGGCGAGCTCTTCGGTGCCAGTGACACCGGCAATGGCCCATTCCAGGCCGTCCGGTTTTTCCGAGGCAAACCAGGCAACCAGACCGCCGGTCAACAGGGCCAGGGCGAGAAAGACTTTCAGGACTTTACGTAACGGGGTTGCGCCAAGGGGCTGGCCCTCCTGGACACTCTGGATTATTTCCGGGCGGGCCTGATAGACAAAAGAAACCACGGCCCCAGTCACCAGTCCCTCCACCACCCCAATGGCCAGATGAATCGGTTGCATCAGACTGACAAAGGTGGCAAAGGGCAGGGAGGAAATCCCCGAAGCCACCGTCTCGGAAACCACGGCAAAGGCGCCCAGTTGGAGACCAATGACTGCGGCCACCGTGGCGGCCACCGTGATCCTGATCTTGCTCGGTGCGCTGCCGACCAGGGGCTTATAGATGAAAGGATAAGCAAGAAAGGTCGGGAAAAACCCGAGGTTGAAGATATTACAGCCCAGGGCCAGCAGCCCCCCATCGGCAAAAAACAGCGCCTGCACCACGAGCACCGAGGCAATGGTAATGAAGGCGGCGGCAGGCCCGAGCAAAACGGCAAGGAGAAGACCGCCGCCGAGATGGCCGCTGGAGCCGGTGGCCGGGATGGTGAAATTGATCATCTGCGCGGCAAAAAGAAAGGCGCCCAGTACCCCCATAAGCGGCGCCTTGCCAGTATCCATTTCCTGGCGCAGTTTTCGGGAACAGTATATGATGGTGCCGGCGGCAACAGCCCACATGGTCCCGCCGACTGCGGGGGATAATAACGCATCTGCCATATGCATGGTGTTTTTCCCTTATATA
>Ga0156788_1003_pt1 | contig 15069 bp, 14 predicted proteins | sample RifOxyD3_FD_110737 | JGI IMG/M metagenome (GOLD analysis project Ga0156788, IMG submission 110737) | Deltaproteobacteria bacterium RIFOXYD12_FULL_53_23
GGGACATTCGGTATGACCAACGATATGGGTATCCCTAATGCTGTCAATTTTATCTTGGCAAATTTCTCCCTTTATCCCGCTGTCCGAATCGAAACGTCCGACAAACACCAGATGCGCGCGGCTCTGTCTCGCCTTAATCTCACGAAAAGCCTCGAGCAATTCATGCACACCCTTGTCAGCTGTGATCCGGCCCACAAACAATATTACCGGTGCGTTTTCAGGAATATCAAGCGTTTGCCTGGTGGCAATCAGCTCCTCGTTTGAAAATCGTGCCGGATTAAAACGCTCTCCATCTACTCCTGCCAACGAACCTGCCCCTATCACGAACAGTTGTTTGTCGTCAATTATCCCCTGTTCGACAAGAAATTGGCGTTGTCCTTCACTGTCTGCATAACAACGGGTATTAAGTTTGCCAATCAGCCTGTCACCCCCACGGATCAGACTACGCCGGACACCCTTCATGTTCACCCACGGCTGCCCGGTAAAAGTGTGCAGCCGTATCGGTACACCTGCCAGGAATGCCGCAATGGCCGTAAGCAGACCGGCCTTGGGAGTAGTCGAGTGCGCGATATCGATATGGCCGCGCCGGAAAAACAGATACAACCGAAGCAAAGCCAGCAGATCCCGCCACGGCGAGATCGAGCGCGGGATATCAATGGTGACACAATTTATCCCTGGAATAGCCTCCAACGAGGCCATTTCAGACCCGCCGCCAGTCACCACTGTTACTTGCGCCCCACTGGCGCTGAGTAATTCTATCTGGCGTTTCAACTGAGAAACAACGAAAAAGGCAACTGTCGAGACACGGGCAACTCGCACATTCAACAGTGCGTCAAGCGGAACAACAGGTGGTTGCTGCGTCTCTGATTTATCTGCCATAGTGCTCGTCATTGCCTCGACTGTCTCCATGAGGCCACCAACTCCAGCAGCCCTTCTTCCATGATCACCAAATGACGATAGCCCAGATCCCGCTCAATTCTTGTGTTTGGATAAACTGTCCTGCTCGTCAGCGCATTAACCCTGGCCTCGGTAAGCGGCATCCCAGGAATATTTCCCAGCAATTTTACAAGGGCGCGAACAACCGATTCTGGCAATCTCATGCGCGGTGCATCTTTACCCAGTGCCTTGGCAATAATGGCAATAAATTTTTCCATCGTACTGTGATCCGAAAGATTGTACGTCCTGCCCTTCGCAGCCCGCATAGTCCCACAACAGATCAATCCCTCGGCCACATTATTAACATGAATATAATTTGCAGATGCACCCGGCTTCCCGATATAAAAAAACAAGCCCCGGTCTATCATGGCTATCATGCGAAACAATGACTGATTGGCCATCCCGGCGCCAAACACGTTTGATGGCCGCAAAACAGAACAGGTAAAAACACCATTGTTTGCGGCCTCAACAACAATTTGATCAGATTCAGCCTTGGTAACCTCGTACTCTCCAGCCGGAGTCAATACTGAATCCTCGGTGATCACCCCCTGCGTCATCGGGCCATACACACCCACACTGCTCAACTGAACCCAGTGCCCAACCCTGCCAGATGCCGCTTCAACCAGCTTTTGCGTTACACCGACATGCAACGCCCGCATGATGTTTATTTCCCTCAACTGTCCTGCGCAATGGTAAAGAACTTCCACCCCGTCCAGCACTGTCGAAATATCCGCAACCCCGGCTGTCAACAGATCACACCTGTGAATCTCTATCGGCAAAGAGTTTTCGCCTGGCGTCACACTGCGGGTCAGCAACCGCACGGTGTCCCCACGCTCGACCAAACGCTCGACCAGCCTCTTTCCTATAAACCCCGTCCCGCCGGTGACTGCGACTATCATGGTCTGCCGACGCCTTCTGCGCGACACACTGTCCAGCGGACCCCATCCAACAAACCACGGATATATCCAACCAATGGATCTGGGTTCCGAACCCTCAGCGAGGTAAGCATCGCCTCCGCCCCCAGCCCGGTCAACAACCATATCAGCGCGGCCAACTGATTGGCCCCATTTCCGTGCTTCTTGTAGAACACCAGGAACTCCCTCAGCTTGCGCCTATATTTGTTCCCCAACACCGCACGATTCACCGGCGACATGTAGTGCGCCAGACGTGCCCCCGGATTGATATAAAAACAATCGCCAAACACGACTACCGCACGCATCGAAAAATCGATATCCTCAAGCATAAAAAAAGCATTTGCCAAATCAAAAGATACCTGCTCGAATACATTCTTGCGGAAAGCAGAGGTGCCACCGCTCAGGTATCTGCTTGGGATCAACTTGTCCCCCCTGCCGATAAGATGTCCGTGGACCCCCACTCGGGGATCGTGGAAGATGCCGCGATGGAACAGGTGGAAGAACAGCACATAGTTAGAAGGTAACTTGGGCAGATTGGTCATCACGCCACAGCAACCCATCATCGTTGGATTACCAGCAAAAGCATTTTCCATCTGCCCGATATAGCTCGGTTCCAGCACCACATCATCCTCGAGAAAGCACACCACGTCGCCTTTTGCGTTCGCGACGCCCACTCTTTTTGCGTCCACCAACCCGCTGATGCGCGGATCGTAAACATAGATCAGGGATAGTGGTTCGCCCGCTTTCCTGACCATTTCATCTATCGCCGAGCGGGAGGCATCGCTGTCACTTTGGTCAACCAAAATCAGCTCATCCGGCAACCGGTCCTGAACAATGATTGAGGCAACCGCTTCCAGCAGATCCTTGGCACGATTTTTAGTGGGGATGATTACCGAGATCAACAAAACACTTCACCTTGTTGCTTTTCAAGAACCAGGGGGAGGGGCAAAATATGAGCCCCCACCTTTCTTCACTGCCAAACTGGCCTCTGCAAGACCGAGACAAAAAAATGCCAACTCATGGCACTATTCGCTTAACAAAACACGCCAGCGCGGCAATGCAGCATCCAGATAAAAATATTGTCTACCCGCTTCACTTGCCCGCCCTTTTGCCTCAAGCAACGCTCCGGCCAATTCCTCAGGAGTATTAGCGCTTATCATACCTTTCAGTCCCCGCAGAGGACTGAGGTTAAAGGAACTGCCATCCCGCATCTGCACCGTGGGAACGCCCATACAATATGCATCGACCACCGCAGAGGTGATATTGCTCGCAAACACCACGTCACAGTCACTCAATAAATCATGCAGGGGGGCCTCAGTTATTTCCAGTTTCATTGCTGAATAATCAGTGGAAGTCAGAGGATAAGCAGGATGGGGCTTGAACACGTAAGTCGTATCAGGTGGTAATGTGCTCGCCGCGACTTCCAGCCACGAAATAATCCTCCGGCTGACCTCGGGAAGAAAATCGCCGCAGGCCAGGACACGCAACCCCCTGCCGGCCGGAGAAGTAGTTGCACTGTGCTCCCTTGTCCTGAGCAAATAAAGAAATCGTAACGCCTCAACCTCACGCACTCTATCAGCCGGAAATCCCCCTCCCAGAACAGCATCCCTTGCAACCGGTCCGTTTACGGCCAGAAGATCCGGCATCGGCAAGTCGTTCGTCTGCCTTCTTTCGTAACTGCGCCTGTCGTAGTAATAACGAAGATCCCAGAAACGAACAGTTGTATGTGGTGTCCCGACCAGTGTTCCATGCCCGGCAGCTTTCCACGTGTAAATAAGGGCCATTTCCCATGGCTGATTCTCGGCAATGTAGACGCCAATCCGCTGACAAGCAAGGCTACTGACGGCAGCTTCAAACAGCGCCAGTCTCAGGCAGTTAATCATTGCCTCCTTGCCGCCAAGGGAGTCATTCCACTCCTCAACATGTAATGGCCACAAGTCAAGATCGGAACCACCCGGGCAAATCTTACTGATCTCACTCAATAAAGTTTTCGCCCGACGTATCGCCAAATAATCACGCAGCGCCTTAAAGATCACACGGATATTCAATGAACGTTCGATCAGTGCATGGAACTGCGCACCCCGAGCGTTTTCATTGAAGCGCTCGACCTGGCTCTGAGCCTGGATCGGCGAGGCAATGCCAGAATGGCGAAAAAAGAGATGCAGCCAGGTAGAGTTAATTTGCCACTCAGACAACTTGCCAATCAGTTCCGTCCAGTAATTGGAGAAAAACCTGCCTGCGGGGATGGCCCGTCTGTCCAAATGCGTCAGAACATCGATAAATGCCACCTCCCCTGCAGACTTAAGAGTTGGCTTTCTCCGTAACAAAAAAGGAATGACCCTGACAACGTACCAAGTTAGATAGATGAAGGCACACCACGAATACGGAAAAAATCGAAATACCGAACTGAAGTTTTTTCTTGATTGTGCAACTACCCCGTAACGAGATTCAACACCAATGCCTTGATTACGGCAAAAATTCTGTACACAAACCGCAAGTCGCTGGTTGCCGGTCGCCAGCAAAATGATGCGCGGTTGACGTTCGTTGACCAACCTTTCCAAGGCTAACAGCTTGATTGCGTCATCAATCCCCGATGTGCCGGATATATTGAACTTCTGCGCCAGTGATGACATCCACCAATAGCTGAACCCGGGCCGGATCTGTAGATGATCAACAACGCGCCCACCTCTAATACGCGCTTCACCGAGGTCATATATCCAAGCCAGATATCTTGCCCTTAACTCATCAGCGCACTGATCGACCAAGCCCGGAATCGAAACAACCTTGCGGCTTTTCTCATCCGTATATTGTCGCCACAACACGGCCGTCCAGTCGCCGACCGGCGGCAAACCTTCCAAATCCCAGACGAGCAACACACAATCCTTGTCTGCGTTATCTATCTCACGGTCAGGCATTCAAACTCTGCATTAACCGTTCAACCCTCTTCAAGTCAACAGGGGTATCGACCGCTTGAGTCTGATGTATAGTGGGGGCCATACGCACTTTCATGCCATGTTCCAAAACCCTCATCATGTCAACCGACTCTACCACTTCCAGAGGAGTGGGTGCCAGGCGAGTGTATTCCAGCAGGTAATCGCGCCGAAACGGAATAATGCACACCTGCTTGCCCATTGGCACCTCATCAACCTTGGATCGAGTCGGGATAGGCTCACGGGAAAAATACAGCGCATTGGAATTAAGATCGCATACCACCTTGATACAATTGCGGTCCTCAAATTCGGTCGTGTCGTTGATCCGGCCAAGCAGATTCACCACCTGTACTTCCGGGTCATCCAACAGCGGTTGCACGGCTTCGGCAATCATGTCGGGATGAGTCATCGGTTCATCACCCTGAACCATCACGACAACATCGTAGCGCGTCTTGTTAACTTGCTCCAGCTCCAACAACGCTTCCGCACAACGATCAGAAGCCCTTTCGTGGTGATTGCCGGTCATCACCGCCGTACCACCGATGGATTCTATGTAGTCGTAGATTTCCTGGTCACAGGTGGCCACCGCCACCAAATCCAGCAAGTTGGATTTAGCTACCCGTTCGTAAACGTGGCCAATCATTGGCTTACCAAGAATCAGGGCCATCGGTTTACCGGGAAAACGGCTGCTGCCCATGCGGGCGGGAATAAGTGCGATTATCTTCATAGCTCTCTCTAAAATATTTTTTATCTCAGTAATCCGACTAAAGACGAGCCCAGTCGACAAACTTCTTCAACCCGACCTCCAGTGGAGTGAAGGAAGGCAGCCCCAAACAACTTCTCAAAGCCGTGGTATCAGCAAATATACCGCTCTGATCGCCGGGGGTTGCGCCTTGTACAAAATAAGTGCTTTCCGGTACAAGCTGACACACCTGTCCCAGAAGTGTCTCTACCGTGGTTTTAACACCCGTACCAACATTAAGTGTCTGCCCTATTGCCGAAGGATAAGTGGCGGCACGAAACCAGGCTTCGACCACATCATCGATGTAGATAAAATCACGAAAACGGTCAGTGCTGCCCTTAACCTCAATCCGGCCACTTTTCAACGCCTGCGCCAGATAGATGCTTACCATCCCCTGTCTGAGGTTGCGCATATCTTGCCCTGGCCCATAGACATTAAACATGCGCAAGGCAACAAATGGCAATTTACCCTGATAGACACGCAGATAACCCTCCGCAGCGTGTTTGCCCACTCCATAACAAGACAGTGGCTTACAGGCATGACTCTCGCTGATTGCTTCGTTCTCAACCGCGCCATAGACCGACATCGAGCTGGCATAGACCATACACTCAACTTTATTCTCTATGCCGTAACGAATCAGATTGAGCGTAGAAACAACATTCTTCTCCAGGTCGGCAACCGGATCGTCAAAGCTGATCTCACCAGACGATTGTCCAGCCAGATGCAGCACCTTGCGACAATCGCATGGGATTTTGGAAATTGTAGATATCTGGGCAAGATCTCCCTGAATAAAATCAAGACCTGCGGGGATATTCTCAACACGGCCATTTGACAGATCATCAACACCAACAACTGCGTAGCCATCCTGTAAGAATCGGGATGCCACATAAGAGCCGATAAAACCCGCCACTCCTGTGATCAATACTTTTTCCTTTTCCATAGATGCCCGCTTTATTCCTTGCTGATAACACCAATCAACGTATCGCATTTTCCAATACGGATCAGCGCCTGTTTATAATTTTCCTCAAACTCTTCTCCCAGCATCCCGGTAAAACGCCCCATACCTCCTGGCCTTCCGTCTCTCGCCCAAATCATGTGATTAGACAGATCATAACGCTGATCACGCAATATCTCATATGGTCGTCCAAGCCGATTAAGAAGGTAGTGCATTGAGGGCTCGCTGAAATACCAGGGGTGCGCTATCGACCAATAAAAACGCTCGAAGGCCGGAATGTCATAGACTGAATACAGGGGATCAGCAACATTCGGAATCTCAAAAATAATCTTGCCGCCAGGCTTGAGCAGAGCAAGTTGCGCCTCAAGAAAAGCCACAGGATCCGCAATATGTTCCAGAACGAAAAAATGCAAAATAACATCAAACCGAGCATTCGGAACTGCCCCCTGTAGTTGCGTCAAAGAATCAAAAACCGCCAGGCCATGGCTCTTGACAAACTCACTGAACACTCCGGAAGGCTCGACACCAGTACACATATGCCCAGCAGTCGCCAGGGGGAGAAGCATGAAACCTGAAGAACAGCCAACTTCGAGCAGGCTGCACCCCTTCTCCAGATGAGGACTCAGATACTTCATGCGGCGCTGGCGAGTCAATTCATTGGCAGCAATATGTTCCTCGGCCTTGTGCCACCCACCCTTGCTTCCAGCCCGGCTTGCCATGAAGCCCTCAAACTCGGCAGAGTAAAAAAGCGCCTCCTCCTCTACGGTCAGCCCAGGATAAAGATAGCGCACATCACATGACCCACAATGAAAAAAGGCATGTCCCCGCCCCTCTCCACCATAGACACAGGATGTCACTGCAGACTGTTTCTCCGCGCCAGCGTTACACAACGGACATTTACAAGGAACCGACACGGATACAACCCTCAATCCAGTATTTTCAAAAAGTTATGTAACTATCCAGCTCAAAGCCGGAAAGTGACGAAAACCAGGGAATGTAACTATAAAGTTATCTCGATTTCTCCGGACATTCACAAACAACAAACATATGCGAGCTAACTCCGTGAGATACAATGAACTCTTGCCATTCCTGACGTTCTTCCGGCGATGCCTGCACAAGCAAATTACGCCAGAATCGATCCTTGATAAGCGCCCGGTTGTTAAAAAGGATGTCCATATCCAGTTTCCCAGGCGTCTCCACGGAAATTACCCGCAGCCCGACCCGCTCAATCAAGGTCTGTACCGATTTGGGATTAAAAAAATTCAGGTGCTGTAATGAAATTGAATTCGACTCGTTCCACAAAGACTGGATATCAACCCCCATTCCTGACAGCGTGGTAAACAGGAAAATATCCCCGGGTTGCATCAAGGCGGACAAATGTTGCAGAAAAACTACACAATCATGCAGGTGTTCGAACAACTCAAAACTCGCAAAAACCTTAGGGCTGGGCGGCAATTGTTCCGCGCGAACATGCTCCAGGAAGGACTCAACAACCTCCAAGCCCTTCCCCCGGCAAATCTGGGCCAGCTCAGGGCCAGGCTCAATGATCGTTACCGCAACCCCGGTAAGACGCTCATATTCTTCGGCAAATATCCCGTATCCTCCGCCAATATCAAATACGGCACAACTATCGGCTCCATGCTTCTTCAGCACATCACGAACCATCTCGGCCTTAGGTCGCCACAATTTCTCCCGGCGCGACTCAGCAGTCGCACTATAAAAAGTAGTCGCAAAATACCTTGCCGACGCTGACTCCTGATAATAACGAAAGAAATCTGCTGCAGGAGGACGCGGGCTCACAAAGAGCGTCTGGCAAGCGGGGCATTCTTCATACGAAAACCCATGCTTGTCAAAAACAAAAACACCCTGTTGACCGCAGGCGGGACAAAGGACCGATTGCCGACTCGAATTAGCAAAAAACATATCGGCATCCAGCTCAGCCAGCCGCAGATACTCATCGAAAACTTTTCTGGGACGGATTTCTTCTTCTTTCACTACCGGCTCACTTTTGGGGCCATGGCAGAGGAATGGAGAAAAACCGCATCAATTGAATAGGCAATGAACCGATAGCCCTCGACTATCCGTTGTTGCAAAACTTCAGCATCCGGCCTAACCACATGCACTCCGCAGGGGATGCGCTGCTTACCACACAGGGTATGAATGCGGTTCAGCACCGCTATAAACTCAGGCGCATCAAATTTTGCGGTCAACCCCATGGAAGCAGACAGGTCATACGGACCGATCAGGATCGCATCCAAACCATCTACCGCAAGTATTTCCTCAAGATTCTCAACAGCTCGAACGTGCTCGATCATTGCCACCAACAAGGGCGCCTGTGCCTCTTCGCGATAAGCCTCAAAATGCACCCCAAAAAGGTTAGCGCGGGAAAACCCCACCCCACGAGTCCCGGCTGGCGGCCAGCGGCAAGCATCACGCACCATCAGCAACTGTGCCGCCGTTTCCACCATCGGCACGATAACCCCGCCAGCCCCGGCATCCAGTGCCTGTTTGCAATCTTTGCCATGTCCATGCGCCAGTCGTGCCAGAGGCAAGGCACCCCCCAGATCCAGGGCACGAAAGAGATCCGGCAACTGATGCACGGAGATCGCCCCATGCTCCATGTCTACCGCCACCCAGTCATAGCCGGCCTGCCCCATAATCTCGGCCACAGAAGAATCAGGTATCTGCATCCAGCTGCCAATTGACGGCCGGTTTTCGCCAAGCGACGTGCGTATTGCTCGGATCTTTTCCAAACGGTTCATAGGGCGGTGAACTCCTTAACTGAAGGGCCAGTATAACCGGCAAATACCTTGGCGTTGGTTTCGTGTCGTCGCAACATAAACTGGATTTGATTAGCTTCCGCAGCCTCAAGATCCGCCCGCGCATCACCAATCATCAGACAGGCACTTGCATCCAATCCATGCTCTGTAATCATCATACGAATTGCATCTTGCTTGCGAATCGGCGCGCCAAAAATCCCCATAAAACATCCGGTCAAATTAAGGGCTTGAAGAATTTGCTCCAGCTCATCCTGCGGCGTGGCCGAAACCAGAACAAACATTTGCTGATGGGGATTAACACGAAGGTAGGTCTCTGCCCCCGGCACCCAAGGCGCATCAACCACACCCTGCAACACCATCTGTCCGAATTGACCACAGCATTCACTTACCCGAGGGGGGCTGGGATCCTCTCCTGCCCATTGAAGATAAATGGGCAGCTTATCAAATCGAGACATACCACCATTGGCCAAGTGATGTTCACATACTCGTTTGGCGACCTCGGTTCCAGAAGACGCAAACAGCTTTACAAAGGCCTGAGTCTTAACCTCAATTGAATCCTTGATAACGCCATCGAAATCCCAAAAAATCGTCTTTGGTTGACTGATTAACTGAAAGCTCATAACTCAAGCGCGAATCCATATCTGGTTATAACAATTCTGAAATCCTGCGGTAGAATTACCGATTATGTCTGAATGGCGCTTCTCTTTCAAAATCAGTCCGGATTCACTCAACAACTTTCGACACTGCTCCGCCTGCTCATAAAAATCATCATTAACCTCAATCAGCATCCCTTCGATGCCACGCAGAACTGACACGCCACCTTTAAGGATGAAATGTTCAAGACCATCCACATCCATCTTAATGTAATCAGGCTGGGGAATCGCTAACCTCTGCATTGCGTCTTCCATGCTCAAGCCAACGGTCTGAAATTCAAAAACTTGCCGAATGGCCGCCCCATCCCAACCAAAATCCTGGCCAAAAGTTGACAGCGCGCCACCCCATTCCGTTGTAGTCATACGCATCTTGCTGGCACCAAGACTGTCGCTCAAGGCCAGAGGCACAATACATATTTTTCCCGTCAAATCATTCTCGTAGATATTTCTTGCCAGCAATTCCAAATTAAAAACCGACGGCTCAAAAGCCCAGACCAGACACCCACGCTTCTTGGCCGCATAAACAGAATACAAACCAATATTAGCGCCCACATCCCACAAAACCGAATTCTCTGGAATCGAGTCTATCCATTCCAGCGTCTCAGGCTCCTTGGTCGAAAAGGTGCTGGCTCGCCAGTCACACAACGAGTTTGGAGCGGCAAGTCTCAACTTAAGATTGCCATGAGATACCTCCCGTACCCTCTCCATCGCCGCGCCAAGCATCTGATTAAGCAGATAACGTCCAGCACGAGTTTTCACACTCAAGCCAATCAGGGAATGAGCGACCATTCTTAATAATTTTTTAATTTGTTCTTTCACGCCTGTCTTTTTCCTGAAAAATAATCTTTTTGAACTTCCCCGATCAACTCCAATAATCCCTGGCCCAAGTCCACATGCATTGGGGGAAGGTATTTTCTCCCTAATCGAGTCTGGTAAGCATAAGGAGTACGGATATAATGCCCGGCATAATCAGATTCAATAAATTCAACCGACTGTGGCAGCCCCAATATCTCTGCCAGCATCTTGAGCATATCCATGACCCGCATCGGCTCTTGCCCGGTCAGCACGACATGCTGGTTGCGAAACTCCTCCCCAAGGGCAATGACACTGGCCCGTGCCGCATCTTCGACATGGATATATTCACGCATGGCCTCCGGGCTGCCCTCGTAGCTGACTCTCCCAGTCTCCAAAGCTTTCTTGACCAGTCGCCACAGCCCATTGTGCTGGTCAGAACGCGGCCCATACAGCGAGCCATAACGGAGCACGGTAAAATCAAGTCCATAACGGCTCTGATATTCTTCAACAAACTGTTCGGAGGCATGCTTGCTGCAACGATAAAAACCGCCTTCACGGCTGTGCACATAAACTGTACTGGCGTAGATGTAGCGTTTCACCCCGTGGCGACGGCAAGATGCAAGCACCATGGCATTACCGAGGATATTAACCTTAATCGTTTCAAGTGGCTTATCCAACGCCTCGTTTATATCGGAAATGGCAGCAAAATTGTAAACCGCCTCACAACCTTCAATCGCTTCATCCAGCGCCGCCTCATCAAGGATGTCTGCCTTGACCATGCATTGATCAGGACGACACCACGGAGAGATCGTCCGGTCATAAATCAATACTTTATAACCAGCCTCCGATAATTGATCACAAACATGGGAACCGAGAAAACCGGCTCCACCGATCACACAAACTTTCTTCATCTCAAAGGCCCTGTCTTTGCACATTATATTCTTCCGGAGGCACAACCCCCTGTAAAGCCTGGCCGGTCAAGAATCGCACCACCTCTTCGGTAGCCTCGATCTCCATGCGCGTACGACAATCAATGGACATGGAACCCATATGCGAAGTAAGCAGGCAACGATCTATCTGTGCGAGCGCGCCGTTATAAGGTTCATGTTCAAAAACATCAATAGCTGCCCCGCTTAAATGACCGGCGTTAAGAACCTCGGCCAAATCCAGCTCATTGATAATTCCACCGCGTGAAGTGTTAATGATCATCGCATCCGGTTTCATGAGCATCAGATGCTCGCGCCGAATCATATTTTTGGTCTGCGCAGTCAGTGGCAGATGCAGGCTGATAATATCAGCATGACGATATATCTCCTCTTTATCAACCCATTCAAGCTTAAACTCAGGCACCACCTTCGTATTTGGATGGATATCATTAACCAGCACGCGCGGAGTGCCAAATCCAGCCAAACGTCGCAACACACGTCCACCAATTCTGCCAACCCCGATGATGCCGATGGTTACTTCCGGAATGCGGCGGCCAAAATAACGATGCCATTCGCCACGATGCATCTGAGCATTCGCAACATGCACCGAACGCAACAAGGTAAGCATCAGACCAACCGTTAACTCAGCCACCGCCGGGGCAGGCGCATCCGGTGTATAACTCACCAGGATATTGCGTCGCTCGGCAGCTAATAAATCAACGCTATCGAGTCCTATGCCAACGCGGGAGATCAATTTCAAACGCGGAGCACGACTCATAACCATATCGGTAATCGGTTCTGTTCCGGCGATCAGCACATCAAAGTCAGACACCATCTCTGCCAGTTCTTCTTCTTTGAGCTTGCGTCCCAGGGGATTGATCAGATACTCAATGTCAGAAGCTTCGAGCAGTTCAAGGGGCAACCTGTTTTTATCACCAAAAGGGACTGTAGTGATCAGTGCTTTGGACATAATTACCTCTCCATCATGTAAGAAACGTAAGCGCTTATTGGATTGTTACGTGAGCGGAAAGCCACGCGGCCAATTCTTCTACCCCAGACAAAACAGGAATTCCATGTGCGGCTCGATCATCACCCTGCAACAAACCGGTTGGATCATAATAGATGGATGGTTTTCCCATCTCTCTGGCAATCAAGGCAGTTGAGGTAAAAGGCATTGAAACAACGGCTACACTTGCCTCGATGACACGAATGGCGGAAATATCCGGATCAACCAGCAGCACATGGCTACGTTCTACCAGTCGATCCGCCAAATGTCCATAATGGGGATGCGCCAAACGCCCTATTTGCCTTTTTCTTTTCCACAACATTAACAGCCGATATTTATTAAGGACATCACTGACATGTTCTAAAAAAGGATTGGCAACCGCTGGAGTATAAAACTCCATATCCATCCCCAAAGTGCAATAACGCGAAGCTCGATGCGGTGTCACATCAAAGACCCCCACGCCGGGTCTGTCTAATCTTGGCATCTCGGCAGCACTGCTATGAAACCAGATCGGCCCCACGATGATGATCTGCGCCCGCGCCCCAACAGCCCGACGGACAAAGTCGGCCTGATATTCGTCCCAGACCAGATATCGTGGCCAGGTCATGGCTTTCCAGCCATAGGCTAAAGGAGGGTAGCCTTCCGGTCTCTTGAAATTCTCACAATTGGTCGAATAGAAATAAAAGGTGATCTCAGACCCGCGCTGTTGTGCCTCATAAGTCCAGAGAGGCCTGTAGATCCAGCCGGAATTATGAAACAGGTATTCCTGCGCCAAAGCCCCGGCGGGCAACGCGCGAACCTGAGCAGCAAGCGCGGCCTGGTTTAACAGCAGCGCATGCCACCATCGCCCGCACAGGCAATCGAATGCCGCGATGGCAATAGCTCGCATACCCCAAAGCGCATAACTGATAACCGCACGCATCCCCATCAGATCGGGCAACACCCGCACAGTGGGCAACACATCTACCCCGCTCACACAAACAGGTTGCGCATTTCGAACCGTATGATGCACAGATGCTATTCCCGTTGTTCTGCCTGACCACTGCAGATACCAGGAAATCACATCATGACTTTTGCGGCCCTCGATCTGCTGGGGCAGGTTCCCCGGCCCGAGATCGGTAAAGAAAACATGGTTTTTTTGTAAAGGCCACAGGTCGTTCCGAGAGAAAAGCCCGGCCAGCAGGATCTTGCCAATTTGCAATATGCCATAAAAAAATATGGTGCCGACGTAGAGTTGCCAAAGCAGGCTTGATCTAAGGTGCTCGACCTTAAAGCCATGTTGCGTCAGAATCTCACGCCACTCCTTGGGCAGAGGAAAGACGACCCGGCCATTCTTCTTTCCAAGCGCGACAAGCAGGGCCTTATTTAAATTGAGCCCCCCGATCCGCACCAGCAGATATTGCCTGATCACGGCTTCGCCAAACCCGGCCCCCTGCCTCATAACCGTGCCCGAAAGATTCCGGCTTACCCGACCCAGGCAATGTTCCGTCAGCGCCTGTTTAACCCTCGCTATCCGGTCAATACTGCCAGATTTCTTCAACATCTGATAGCCACGCATGACGTGGCGCAACCTGGCACATTGGCGCCTTTTCAGCAGTTTACGGAAGAAAGAAACCAATTTATTGATCAAGATTAACTCGAATTATCAAAAACGTGAACAACATAGACCGCCTTTGGACTTATATGGTCACCTCATCGTCCGGTGATTGGTTTTATTGAGCTCGCACCCTCACATGAAGTCAAATGCCAAACCATTGTCAGGCACCCTGGCAATACAGTTGGTATAAACGCTGTCGATTCCTCGATAAAACCAACCTTCCGATAAGCGTTAATGGCCGCCGTATTAGCACGGTCAACGCCCAAAACAATTTGCCGGATGTTACGATGTTTATGCAGCCAGTTAGCACTTGCCCAAAGTACCTCAACCGCAACGCCCATACCTCGCCAGTGCGGATCGCCAATTAAAATACCCCCTATAGCATACCCCGCGACAGAGTCAACAGGCTCATACTTAATATTTCCGATGTGCAGTCCATTCTTTTTCTCAAAAATTCCTAAAAATACTACATCATCCCGCCCGTTACGCTCTACCACAAATTGCCGAAGTGCAGCGATATCTGGACTTGCTGTGGCTGCGCTAATATACTGCTGCACCACCTGCTCGCAAAACCAGCCAACATAACGAATAGTGACATCTCCCTCATCAAGCGGCCTAAGAATAAAACGTTTAGTAAGAATAATAAGAGGGGTCTCCAGCATCAACCAACAAATTCCAAGGTCAACGTCTTTAACTCCAGGTTAGCGGCAGCAATTAACCCCAACCTCTCAAATCCTCCGCCATAGGGCACAAGGTCACCAGCAAGTGTAGTAAGTATCCCACCTGCACGCGCAAGAATTAGATCGGCCGGGGCCAAATCCCAATCGCGCACGGT
>Ga0156788_1020_pt2 | contig 14490 bp, 11 predicted proteins | sample RifOxyD3_FD_110737 | JGI IMG/M metagenome (GOLD analysis project Ga0156788, IMG submission 110737) | Deltaproteobacteria bacterium RIFOXYD12_FULL_53_23
CGCCGGCCACCACGGGTGAAGCAAGGGCAACGGCAGCGCCTTCCACAACAACTCCCAGTGATGTTGTGATCGCGGCCCCCGCCTTAGCCGGCCCCAGGGTGGCGGCCGCACCGCCCAATACCGCCACCACGCCATAGAAGTAGATCGACTGAGCTTCTTCCAGGACCGCCTGGGCCATGGCTTGCGTACCCAGGGCGACCTCCTGAGCATAGGCCGTAGATATCAGGGAAAACCCGTGACTCGGTCGCCACCCCGTCTTCCCGGAGCGCCCTGCTGGCTTGTCTGCGCGGGACAGCCCTTGAGTAACCTGCGCCGTCACATCCGAGACATTGACCAAGCTGTCATAACCTGCAAATGCCTCGGTGAACATCAAACCCTGCATCCATTTACTATCCATGAGATACAGCACGGCCCCGTACAGGAACTTGCCCTTGTCCGAGTAGTTGCGGTATTCGACGCGCTCCCTGCCGACATAACGCACCGTCAGGCGCAGGCCCGTGTCCATCGCCAAGATCTCCTGCAAGGTGCCGGTGTCGCTGAGGACGGTCCGGATACGGTCGCCCGGAGTGCCGCTATAAATATGCCAAGTACCCTTCCCGACTGGGCCGCGATGTGAAAATCGAACCGGAGTGCCTTGAAGTTTCCCCCTGAAAAATAAGGCGCCATCGGCCTGCCGCGAGGCCTTCAAGGTGCTCGATCGGTCATTGGCGCTTACCGGGTCCGCTTTCTCACGGACAGACTCGGCATCGGGTCGATGCCAATCGGGCGGGATGCGCGACGGGCCCGGCGCCGAAGCGCTGCGTCCGGCAGGCTCAGCCAGGGTTCTCGTCGCTGTGGGGGTGGCGGGGGAGGCTTGGGCGACGGTTTCGGCCCGTACCGTTTGCTTGCCCCTGACCGGATACTGGAGGGTGATCTTGTCGACCGCGCAGGCCAGAGCGGTCTTCAAACCGCGAAACTGGACCTTTCCGTCCAGCGTCACCCCATAGTTTCCCGTACGGGCATAGACGTGCGTGTCGCTGGCGCGTTTCTGCCCGGCCTCCAGACGCAGCGACTTGCTGCTGCCGTCACCGTAATCGATCTGGACGGCGCAGGTTTCGCCGTTGGCGGCGCGGCTGACGACGAACTCGACGCTCTGCCCGATCGTCGCTTCGCCCGCCGACGGCTGCAAGCGATAGTCCTTGACCTGTTCGGCAAGCACCGACGCCGGCCAAGCCAGCGCCAGACCGGTGGCCAGAATGCCCAGGCGCAGCCGCTGCCAGGCTCCGTTTGCGTCGATCGTTTTCATCCTGCCTCTCTGTTTGTCACGCTGGACCGCGATGTGAGGAGCGAACCGGAGTGCCTTGAAGTTTCCCCTTGAAACATAAGGCGCCGTCGGCCTGCCGCGAGGCCTTCAAGGTGCTCGATTGGTCATTGGCGGTTACCTGGCCTGCTTTCTCACGGACAGACTCGGCATCGGGTCGATGCCAATCGGCAAATAGCAGCGCCATCGTCACGACGGTCAGAACGAACGATAATCTGCGGACGACGCATTACCTTCGGCCGTAGGTATAGTTGCCGAACTTAAGGCTCCCGCCAGAAATGGCATAAGCCTGCTGATGCGTTTTAGACCACTGAGGCGTACTGGGCGCATTGGCAGGCGTTTTGTCATAGGCCATGCTCGGATCGACAGTGTTGATCAGTGCGGCGCGCACAATTTTGTAGGTCATGGTGTTGTTGTCACACGAAGAGATGGCAAGCTCGGTGATCTGCTGTGCGGCCGAACCATAGTTGGTCGAGTTCAATACCAATCGTGCGTTGCTGCCGTTGAAGCTCCAGGTGCCGCCAACCGGATGCTTCCATGATCCGGACAACTGACTGAAGCAGGCCGCTCCCCCCGCAGCACTGCCGTTCGGTAACGGTTCTGCCATGGCGTTAACTTTAGTACCACCCCAGGCAGCACCAGTCAGTGAAGAAGAATTTCCGGCCTGCAAAGCCATGTTCTCAAGAGCACCCCCAACGATCTGGCTTCCGGTAGTGCCCGAGGACCGGATTTGAGTAGCAGCCTGATTAATGATGCCGGCACCTAACTGATTGACGATTGCATCGCCGGCGGATAGCTGAGAGTCTGATGAAGAAGCCCCCGGTGAAGCTTGGGCCTGGTTCATCTGATTACCCAATTCAACACCCTTCGCAAACGCTCGCATGGAAGCGTTGCCGCTACCTCCGGCGCCCGCAGCAACGCGGCCCATCAACGCACCGAATATGCCGGAACCCGGTCGTTGTGCAGCTTGTGTTGGCGGCTCATTTGCAGGCTTGGCACGCTCGGCTTGTGCGGCTTGAGCGGCTTGCTGCTCCCGTGCCGCCTGCTCCCGGGCGAATGTGGCCCGCTCCCGCTGCAGTTCTTTTTTAACAAGCTGGCGAATTTCTTCAGCGTTCTGTTGCGCCCATTCGGTCGCGTCCGCCGCGATCTGTGACTCGCCCACCGCAACGTGATGGTACTGATAGGTCTTGGTCGTACGACTGCCGTAATCCCCCTCCGTGACCATCAAAGTCTGGGTCCCCGCTTGTGGCAACACATGTTCCCGAGCCGATTGGTTGTAGTTGTATGCGCCAATCTTCGAGAACTTCGTACCCATATCTTCGAGGTAGTAGTCATCGTACGAGGAGTCCACCATCTTGTTATCGTAGTTGGGCATGATGGTTTTGCCCTGACAACGTATCTTCCACGCCGCGCCTGTCAGTCGGGAATCGAGTTCTTGCGCCGATCCCTTGCTCACTACTTCGCAGGAGGAGGTTGTCGTCGAATCGTACTTGCTATCCGATGGATCGGCAGACTGGGAGCGGAACGACATCCGGGCGCCGAGCCTCATGGGGAACAGGCTGCCCTGAAGTTGGTCGAGGCTCTTGATTACGGTCGAAGGTTTTCCATTGACGATGCTGCCCAGGTAGACACTTCCGCATGAATAATTATCCATGGCGAAGTTTGGTGAGGTCTGGTGGTGCTTATTGCAGCGATCACCGATCGGTGTAATCTCTGAAGTAGTTGACTCGACCTTGGGGGGGGGCATCTTTAAGGAGACCACTTTTGCCCCGGTGTAAACGGTCTGACTCTCGTAGCTGCTTCTGGTCCTTAGCGGTTGCTGCCGCGGATGGTTGAGATAGGCTTCCGAGGTCTCGAGGGCTTTCCAGACATCCTCGCTGATCTCAAGGGGAATGTGCGGTCTCGGCGGCGGACGTTGGTACGCATCGTCCATCTGTCGGACTTGCGTCGAACCTTGGCGTGACCGTTCTGCGGTCGGCCGCGCGGCTTCCATACGTGGTGCTACAGTCTGCTCAACTCGGGCTGCCTTCTGCTCGTCAAAATTCTTGTAGCCCATCTCAGTGGTTTCAATCATCGCCTGCTCAAGCTGGCCACGAATTTCGGCCGGCAAGCGCTCCCAGAACTTCGTATTGACGAAGACAGAGAAACCCAAATCACCAAAGGCAATGCCATTCACGGAGCGGAGGTCGAACACCGTTACTCCGCCTACACGTTTGGCAAGCTTGGCTAAAGAGGGGGCCAACATCTGAACCGCGCCAAGTTGTAGAGCTTCGATCTCCTCCTTGGTTTTGTAAAGCGCGCCGTTCGGATACACCTCGATTTTGACCCTGCCATGGGTCAGTTCTGCGGCCCTCACGGCAAAGAGCTCGGCGGCTTTGCCCTTGGGCGTATCGGTAGCGGCCACGAGATTGAATTTGATGACAATGGGTTGCTGGGACGACGCAGGTAGAACCACGATGGCATGGGACGACGTGGGCAGAACCAGGATAACAGCCGTGATCCCCAGGAGTAGATTGAAAAGTCGCATGAATATCTTTCTGTCCATTAGTTGCGCGGTTACTGATGTGTTCATTAGAGCCCCAACATTTAGCGTTTTGTCGGTTGTCCCGCAGTGGATAAACCATGCGGGAATTGCGACCTGAGTCGGTGGCAAAGACACCAGAGGGGGCAACAATTTCGCGGGAGGATCGATAAAATGTTGTTGAACTGAGCCGCGATGCGCCACCACTCTATGGAATTTATATAGCTGGCGGGTATCTCGATAGCAAGGTGAAATTTTGACGGGCCTGTAAATAATTTTGTGTAAATGGTTTTTTGATTTTCAATAAGCCGGCATTCTGTCACCAGACAAAATAGAGAAGCGGTTCAAGGCGGCCTTCCAGTCCCTGATTGGCAGAGTCCATTTTTTGGCTATATTGTTCAATGCCAAGTAGAGTAGTTTGATCATAGCTTCGTCATTGGGGAATGAGCCCCGGTTTTTGGTCACTTTTCGTAGCGACATATTCAATGATTCTATGGCGTTAGTCGTATAGATGACCTTGCGTATCTCAGGAGAATAAGCAAAAAATGGGGTAATCCGCTCCCAATTTTTCCGCCAGGATTGGCTGATAGAAGGATGCGTTTCATCCCATTTCCTGATGCGCTAATCTTCCGCAGTGTGGTTGGTAGGACGCTATATGTCCCAGTACCTATGGTATTTTTCATGACAACCAAAGGAGGTCGTCATGAAAATGAATCGAATTCAGTTTCAACAGGGTCTGAGCTTGAACCAGTTTTTTGCTCAGTATGGAAAAGAGCAGCAATGTGAATCGATCCTTGAATATGCTCGCTGGCCACATGGATTTATTTGTCCCAAGTGCAATAGCAACCAGCACGGCACTTACTGGAGAAACCATAGAGTCAAGATTTTCCAGTGTAAAGCATGCCGAGGCCAGACGACATTGACAGAAGGCACCATTTTTCATTCGTCAAAACTGCCCTTAACCACATGGTTTCAGGCGAGGCCGAAGGGGACGCTGGTTCTAAACTGCTTATTCTGGGCAGTCCTCTCTCGTGTTGCCGACCCGATCTCAACCATCTCGTGCGTATCCACGAAATGGTCTTCAGCCTGTTGGCCGCTGTTGTTTGCGCAGGACTTTCCTTCCCCGTCCAGGGGCTGGCCGTCAAGTTACCCTTCTGCTCGCACCATCACGCTTCTCTCATTTGTTCTTCGATAAATTCCTGCATATCCTCTTTCTTCGGCAGCTCCATCAGGTATTTGGAAACGAACAACTAGTTGTCCATGCCAGCCAGGGCGTATTCGGCCAAGGCATGGTTCTTGTCGGTGCAGAGCAAGATGCCTACCGGCGGGTTGTCGCCGCCGGTCATCATGTGTTGCCGGTACCAGCTCACATAGGTGTTGAGCTGGCCGAGGTTTTCATGGCTGAACTTTTCCAGCTTCAGTTCAACCAGCACATGACATTTGAGGATGCGGTGATAAAAGACCAGATCGACGAAAAAATGCTCGTCGCCGATGAGGATGCGTTTCTGACGCGACTCGAAGCAGAAACCGTGGCCGAGTTCGAGCAGAAATGCTTGCAGCTTGTCGGTAAGTTGCTGCTCCAGATGCGATTCACTCATCACCTCTGAGGGTTTGAGGCCGAGGAATTCAAAGATGTAGGGATCGCGGATGTTGAAGACCGGCTGTGGCTCCGCCCCCTGCCGCGCCTGTTTTGCTAGTTTTTTCTTGTCCAGCGACAGACCGGAGCGCTCGTAGTAGAGGCTGCCGATCTGGCGCTTGAGTTCGCGCACCGACCAGTTGCCGCGGATGCACTCGATCTCGTAAAAGGCCCGTTTGGTGGCATCGTCAATATCAACCAGTTCGTCAAAATGACTGTAGCTGAGCCGGGTTATCAGATCCCGTGACACCTGTTCAGATTGCACGGGCGCTGTCGGCACAATTCTCTTTTCAGCCAGCAGCGGCAGTTGTTTGAATTGTGGGGGCAGTGTCCCCACAATTCCGGGATGGAAGCTGTAGAACCGATGATAGCGGTAAAGTTGACGCCGGTTGCAATTGCTTATCCCTGTTAATTGGTTAGCGAGTTCGCTGAACAGCCGATCCCCATACTCCGCCCGATCCTTGCCGTTCATCTCGTATTCGGCGATGTAATACCCGATCAGCCAGTTGCGAAGGGTAAGGCTGATGTTGACCGCTTTGCCTGCCTGCGCGGCCAACTCGCGGTGCGCGGTTTGAATGCTCTCAATGAGTCGAGTAAAGGTGGCCTCGTTCTTCACTTCCTCACCCCCAGCACGCCAAGCAGTCGCAGGTAATCCGGCGACTGGCGAAGGATTCGGCCGCCGGCCTCGGTCAGCAGTTGGGGGCAGAAAGGGGTCTGAGTTAGCGTGATAGCTTGCTGGCTTGTTATCATATTAAACGAACTCCGGTAGAACTCCCGCATCTGGGCATCCACCGTGGTGTTGCCGATCTTGAGCAGGCTCTTGTATTGAGGGTTGGTGTCCTCATAGGCGTAGAACCCCGGCTTTGGAAAATCAACTTTTTCTGCAACCATGATCTGCACCCGTACGATCAAGAGCAGGGGCATCAAGAGAAGGAAAATCCGTTTTATGTCCCTCCTGGGCATCTTATCCGGAATACGGCGAATTCTCAGAAGCTCTTGTCAGTTTACACACAAAACGTCGAGAAGCCATATCTTTTTACAAGAGATGCATGCCTACCTTGACCACTACTTTTTTTGTAAAGACAGGTGTTTGCTGGGTCATGAGCGATGGCATGTGGACATCGTGGGGGAACAGGGCCATGAAATTTTCCGGAAACAGGTCCACCCGCACCATCCCTTGTGCGCCGCGTCATCAATGGAGTAGGCATAGATGCGCGGCATGGCTTCCGGCTTGGGCGCGAGGATTTCTTCAATGGTCTTACTCATCGGCGAGGTCCTCCAGGGTGGACTCGATGAGATGCCGTTCCTTCTCGATCTCCAGCCGGAGCTGTTCTTCCGTCGGCAGGTTTGGCAGGTATTTGGATGCAAAAATCTGTCTGCTCTCGTTCAGGATCGAGTATTTGGCAACCGCCTCGCTTTTGTCCGAGCAGAGCAGCAGACCGATGGTGGGATTGTCGCCGGGGATTTTGAACCGGTCTTCGTAAAGTCTGACATAACCGTCCATCTGCCCGACATCGGCGTGGGTCAGCTTGCCAATTTTCAGATCAATCAGCAGGAAGCATTTGAGGACGTAGTTGTAGAAAACCAGATCAATGTAGAAATCGTCGTCTCCAAAGCGTATGCGCTTTTGGCGGGCGACAAAAGAAAAACCCTTGCCGAGTTCCAGCAGAAAGTTTTGCAAGTTGTCGATAATTGCCTGTTCGAGTCTGCTTTCATGTAGCTCACGGGAATTGGGGAGCCCCAGAAACTCCAGCACCATAGGCGACTTGAGCAGATGGGCTGGCTGAACCCTTTCGCCGGGCAGACGTTCCCTTTTTTCGGACAGCAGCCCTTTCACCCCGCGATTGGCAACAATCCGGTCGTAGTAAAAACTGTGAATCTGCCGTTCCAGTTGCGCCTTCGACCAGCCGCATTCACTGGCTTCCCGCTCGTAGAAATCGCGGGCAGCGCCATTTTCTACCCGCATCAGGGCGCGGTAATGGGACCAGGAGAGATGCGGCGAGAAACCTTGCGGTAATTCGTCACCCGCTGGGTGCTTTTTATTTGGCGGAATCAATTCCGTACCTGTTGGGCGTGAAATCCCTGGCTCGGACGATTCTCTTCCCGCTGGGGAGAGAATCCTTGCTGTAGAAGATTCTCTTCCCGGCGGGAAGAGAATCGCATCCCTGTCGGAATACACCAGGTAGAATTGCCTGAAACTCCACAACACCTGTGAGGAAAACCCTTTCCCATACCGCTCCGTCAGCCGTGCCGACAGCTCTTCGACGACCTTTTTGCCGTACGCCGCCCGCTCCTCGCCCCCCTGCAATTCCTGAACAATCTCTCGCCCGATCAACCAGTAGGCCAGCACCATGTTGGTGTTGACAGCCCTGACGACATTGCCCTGTGCCTGTTCAAGGATGGAGACGACGCGTCCAAAGAGCGCATCCGGATGCTCGGCGGCAACGTTCTTTTTTGGCTTACTCATACTCAGAGGCTCCATTGAATTTCCATCGGGCGGACAACCTTCTCGATGAACGCGATCTCACTGGCTTAGATGTCATATTTCGTGTAGAGGTCCTCGTCTTATCCGGAATACAGCGGATTCTCAGAAGCTCTGATCAGTTTACACACAAAACGTCGAGGAGCCATATCTTTTTATAAGAGATGCATGCCTACCTTGACCACCACTTTTTTTGTAAAGACAGGTGTTTGCTGGGTCATGAGCGATGGCATGTGGGCATCGTGGGGGAACAGGGCCATGAAATTTCCCGGAAACAGGTCTACCCGCAGCATCCCTTGCTCGGGGTGCCTGTATAATTCCACATCCTTAGCGGCGTCATAGGGCGTGTCAATCTGCAGTGCGTCGGCCTGGCACCAGCCAATCACCTCTTTTCCGGTGAGGACCGCTTGAATATCCAGATACTTCCGGTGCGCTTCCAGCTCGGAGGTTTCCGGGGAGCGGGTTTCATAGCTCATGACAATGGCGAAGAGATCATCGCCTTGCAGGTGGTACTTTTTTTCTTCCGCATCGGCAGGCAACGACTGGAGAAAATCAAAGGCTAATTGCCAGGCCTTGCCAAAGGGGTAACATTTGTAATTGGACAAACGATCAACGATCATAGCTGAGAAATCCTGTTTGGCTGTTTTGCTTGGGCGAGGTTGGGGTTCCTCGGGTCTTCTTCGCAAGATCAAGGGGGGCTGATAAAAACTGCATTCAGCGCACCACCAAATCCAGTTTTGTCGGCACTCCCTTGTCTTTTTCCTCCTGTTGGCTGGACGGGCCAACGTTTACCCGGTCGGCCTCAATCCCGGCTCGTTTGGTGAGCTCTCGGACGATGGCCGTGCCCCGCTGATCCGCCAATTCTTGCAGGTCTTTTTCAGCCAAGGGGGTATTCTCTGCCAGATATTCAAAGAGGGCTCGATAAAAATCGCGATCTTCGCTGGCTCGTCCGATCATGGCCATAGCCGGGTTTATCCGCTTAGCTTTTTTGCCGGTGGCTTGCTGGTAATCCGCCTCAAAAGCGGTCAATTTGCCGCCAGTCATGCCTTCCAAGGCCCGTTGGGTTTTTGCGTTGTCAAAGGCGATTGGGCCGGGGTCTTCGTCTGCTGCGAGTTTGAGCCCGAGTTTACTGGCCAGGGCGCGATGGGTTTGCGTTTTTTTAAGGGCCTTGCCGTCCAGGACAGGTGCAAAGCCGCCCTGCACCGTAAGCTTGAGCTGTTTGCGTTTTTCCAGGGCGTTGGCCACTTTTTTTAGTTTTTCCTGCTCAGGCGGGGCAAGATCGGCCTGGCCAGGCTCAAAAATAATGGTGTCGAGATTTTCACCTCCGCCGCCAAACAGAGAGGCCAAAGCCCGGAACGGGGCGGTGACGATCTTGCTGAGCACATTGGTAATGGTCTGCCAGACCAGGTGCCCGTAAGAAAACTCCGGATGATCCACATTACCGCGTATCGGTAAAGACAGGTCTATCTTGCCATCACTGTCGGTGAGCAGGGCAATGGCCAGATCAAGGGGCAGTTTCATAGCCCCGGGGCTTTCCACCCGTTCGCCCAGGCTGAAGCGCTCCAGAATCACCGAATTGTCGCCCAGCAGTTCGCTGTCTTTGATTTTGTAGCCTAAATCGAGGTTCAGCTTGCCGCCGGAGATGGTCCGCCCGGCAAAGGTGGCGGTGTAGGGGGAAAGGGGCGGCATCTCTACATTGCGAAATATTACCCTGATGTCGGTGAATTTCTTCGGCGCGGATGGGATCAGACTGCCTTCAGCCTTAGCCTGACCGAATTCGCCCACCCTGCCGTCAATCTTCAGCCTGGTCAGGCTGTCCGCCCTGGTTGAGATCCCGGTGATGATGCCTCGGCTCTGTTCGATTTTGGCGGCAAAGGGTAAAACCAGACTGAAATCGGCAAAGTCAATGGTACCTTTTTCCAAGCGGACCCGTTCCACGTAAACCGGAAAGGGCGGCTCTGCCTGCCGATCTTCCGCCTTACTCGGCGGCGGTGATTTTTCTGCATTCACAGGCGCCTGTGTTTTGCGAATCTTAGCCAGGTTTACGCTCTTGTCTTTAAAGATGATGATCTTGGCCCCGGGCTCCAGCAGCCTAACCTCCTTGATCTCCAGATGATCCGGATTGAGACTTAGGTCAAGGCCGCCCGCGGCAATCTCTTTGGCGGCAAGGAAACGGTCACCAGTATCATCCTCGTTCAGGAGAAGATTGCTGATTCGGACCTGTCCTGTCAGGCTGAGCTGGGGTTTAGTTTCCCTGGGCACATAGCGCAGGCTGGTGTCGGCTGAAAGGTCAGCGGAAACCAGAGTAAGGGCAACCTCTTTAGCCAACAGGCCTGTCAGCGGCTTGAGATTTAAGCGGTCAATGGTGATTTGTGTCTCGATTTTTTCGATTTTGGTATTTTTTCTGGCTACAGTTCCTTTAAGACTCAAGGCGCCACCCTGCTGGATCTTGCTGTTCAGGGCAAAGGCTATGGGTTTTGCGCCAGGCAGGGCCAGACCGGTTATTTCGGTCTGCAGGCCGGTAAGATTATACGCCAGAGGGGTTGCGCTTTGCCGGTCAACGAAACCAAGGTCAAGGCCGTTTATGGTAAACAGGTTAAGGGCCAGTTTCCAGGGCGGCTGTTCTTCTGCCTTCGCCGGGTCGGCTTTTTCGGCTGTTGCTTTGGCCGTTTGCTCCTTACCGGCCTCTCCCCTGATGAGATTTATTGATTTGCTGTTGATGGCAAGTTTGGTGAGCGCAGCTTCCTTGCGTTTAGAATCAATGCTTGCTCCGCTGAGCAGTAAATCAAGCTGGGCTTTGAAATCTATGGGCGCAGGTCTGCTTTTGTCCGTAAAATTTATGGCGAGATTTTTGACGCTCAGAGCGTCAAGATTGACTAACCAGCCTGGTTTTTCCGGCTCTTCCGGCTGCTCTTTGATCAGGTTCTGCCAGTTTGTTGAACCGTCTTGATTGACAAGCAGCTCGATTTTGCTATCTGCCAGCTCAATTTCAGGGAGCGCTATCTTGCGGGCGGCAAGATCAATTCTGGCCTCGGAGATATTCAGCTTTTTGAGGTCGAGGATTGGTTGAGTTGCGTCCTTTCCGGCCAGGGTCAGTCCGTTTAAGGTCAGCTTGTTCAGGTTGATGAGTAGTGCAGGTTTTAGCTCAGGCAGGGAAAACTCATAGCCGGCTGACAGAGAAATGGTGCCAGATGGTTCGGCGATGTTGACTTGATCTTGCAAGAAGGTGAAGACGGTGGCAGCTTTAAGCCCTTTGATTTCAATTTTGCCGGAGGCGGTTATTGGCTTAAGAGTCATGCCCCCCTGCCAATCGAGCTTAGCGCCATCGGGAAGGGCGGCGGTAATGGTGTAGGCGCCGCGCTGATTGGCCAGGGTTGAGATGTTTTTCAGCTCAATGGCAACCGGGGCGGAGGTGAGTTCTACCGGCTTTTCCCCGGACTTATCGGTGAGCCGCACCGAGCCGCCGGTCAGCTTCAGATGTCTCAGCAGCAGACCGGGAAGTTCTTTGTCAGCCGGTTCCGGTTCAGCTGATTTGGGCAGCTTTCCGGCGATTCTGGCCAGATTAAGCTGGCCATCAGCTTCGATTGCCAGATGCACCACCGGGTCTTCTACGATCAGGTCGGCAAAGGTCCAGGCCTGGCTAAAGAGGCTCTCCAATTCAAAATCAACAAATAATCTTTTCAGGGCAAAAATCGGTTGGCTTTCTTCTTTCAGGCTTAAGTCCGTTATCTCAACAGTGAACAGCAGGGGGTTAATTTTGATCTGGCCGGGCGCAAGCTGCAGGTCAAGTTGCCGGGTCGCATAGGGGGGAGCGTACTTAGTGATCAGCCAGGGGGCCAGGAAAAACCCGGCCAGGGTGTAGAGCGTGAAAAGTCCGCTCAGACCGCAGATCGTGATGATCAGGCCCCGGCGCCAGGTGGAGAGCAGGGCAAAAAAACGGGGGATTATCTGGGCAGGCTCTGGCATGGCTCACTCCCTTAGACAGGTAACTCCTGCAGTGACGTTGATTTGAAAGGCTATCTGCCTATAGCATAGCAGAAAAGCTGCAGGAGGATAAGACTGTAAATTCCGGCCAGGACATCATCTAAAACAATGCCCGTGCCGCCGTTGATTCGCTGGTCGATGAGGCGGATGGGCCAGGGTTTGAAGATGTCGAAAAAGCGGAAAAGGCCAAAGCCAAGCAGCCAGATCAGGAGATTGTTTGGCGCGGCGATGAGGGTGATGAGCATGCCGATGATCTCGTCGATTACTACCACCCCAGGGTCTTTGCGGTCCAGGATTTTTTCCGCCTGTCCGGCGCTGATAACGGCGATAAAAAAAATGGCCCCCAGGGCAAGGGCATAATGGTTTGGCGATAGTTGGCGCAGAAAAAAATGCAGGGGTAGAGCCAGCAGGGAGCCCCAGGTTCCGGGGGCCTTGGGCAGATAGCCTGCGCCAAAGCCGGTGGCGATGCCCATGAAAAGACGATCCATCTAATTATCCCTTTTATACCCAAAGTGCATAAGTTTTGTTTGAGCAGACAAGCTGCTCAACTCAGCTTTAAATTCGTTGCATCCGGAACATCCCACTGCGGCGTACACCTCCTTGAGCGGGACTCCGTACGCGGTCGCCACCCGTTTGCAATCCTCATATTCCGGGGTCAAGATTTCTCCAGTCGGAGTTGTGACCTTCTTTACCCGCACTTCGCCCCAAGGGGTTGGCACCGTGCCCATTTCCCTGGGCAGAGTCCAGCGCTGTTCTGTGCGAAAACGCAGGCCGATGGCCGTGGTCTCGCTCAAGATACACTCCTTGAGCGGCAGGGATGCAGCACGGTCGCAGATCACCCTCAGGAGAAAACCGGGCCGTCCCTTTTTCATCTGGATGGGGATTAGAACCACATCCAAAGCATTCAGGGTAAAGAGGCGTTCACTGAGATAGGGGAAGGTCTCAGGCGACCAGTCGTCAAGATGTGTTTCAATAACCTCGACTTCCTGGGCCTCGTTTACGATTCTGGCAGTACCGAGGATCAGGCGGAGCAAGTTGGGCTGTGCATTGCTCAGCTCCTGGCTGCCGGCCCCGTAACCCACCCCGGTTATGGTCATGGGCGGCATGGGGCCATAGCCGGTGGCCAGGGCCTTGACTATGGCCGCCCCGGTTGGGGTGACCAGCTCCTGGGTTAGTTCGATTCCGTAAGTGGGCACATCTTGCAGCAGCTCGCAGACTGCGGGCGCGGGCAAGGGCAGCAGACCATGGGCGCAGTTGACCCAGCCGCGCGGCATGGGCAGAGGGGAGCAATGCAGGCGCTTGATTTTCAGGGTTTCAAGCCCGATGGCCGCGCCGACTATGTCCACGATGGCGTCGATGCCGCCCACCTCATGGAAATGCACGCTTGCCACCGGGCGGCCATGTACTTTTGCCTCGGCCTCGGCCAGCAGGGAGAAGATGACCAAAGCTCTTTCCTTGACCGGCTCCGCAAGCCCGCTTGCCCTGATGATCTGCCGGATGTCCGCCAGGCTGCGGTGCGGATGGCCCTCGTCAGCTTTGACTATAACGGTGGTGGCGGCAATGGCCCCGTCGGTCTTCTTGCCCACGCTCAGGGTGTAGTTGGCAAGGCCGAGCAAGTTAAGCTGTCGGCGCAATTCCGCCTCCGGCAATCCGGCGTCGAGCAAGGCGGCAAGGAACATGTCGCCGCTAATCCCGGAAAAGCAGTCAAGATAGGCGATGGCACAGTGGTCAGTCATCTTTCTCCGGTTGGCCTGGGATGTTTGAGCCGTTCTCTGGAAAAGTCCGCCTGCTGTAGTGGCTGAGCCAGGCGAGAAGCCGTTTGTGGTAGAAGGCGTACGGAATGGCGATCAGGGCGGAGATCCCCAGGAGGATCACAAATTTCAGATAGTTGCCCTGGTAGATTTCCGCTCCCTGAAAAGAAAGAAGCAGGGTGCCCGGGATCCGGCCCACCGCGGTGATGAAGAAAAAGACCGGCATGGGCATGTGACTCATGCCCAGCAGATAGGCCAGCGAGTCTTTGGGGAAGCCGGGCAGAAGAAAGAGGATAAAGGGGATGGCAAAATCTCCCTTGCTGACCAGATGGTTGAACCGTTTGTAGAGGGCGGCATGTTCCAGACGCCGGCGCACCAGATCGCTCAACAGACGGCCAATCATGAAAGCCAGCATGCTGCCGATGGTCAACCCGATGGAAGAATAGGCAAGGGCTGGCAGGACACCGAAAAGATAGCCGCCCAGAATACCGCTTGCCTCCCCGGGGATGGGGGCGATAAGCACTTGGAGCGCCTGGATGGCGATGAAGATCAGCGGGGCGAAAGCGCCTTTGCTAAGAATCAGCTCCCGAAGATGTTCCCCGTGCTGCCGGGAATTCTGTAAATAGGAAACGGTTCTGCCAAAAAGGTTGTCCTGCTGGAGCGCGTAGCAGGCGACAGCGGCAATCACCGCGAAGATGAGTAGCAGATAGAAAATGCGGTTTTTCAGAAATCTGGTCATGTGGGAAAGCGCAGCCCCGCAGCCAATGGTCTGCCCCGGAGAAAGGCATCCGCGCTCATTCGTTTGCCTCCTTCAAG
>Ga0156788_1170_pt1 | contig 14461 bp, 11 predicted proteins | sample RifOxyD3_FD_110737 | JGI IMG/M metagenome (GOLD analysis project Ga0156788, IMG submission 110737) | Deltaproteobacteria bacterium RIFOXYD12_FULL_53_23
TCCATAAGGATTTTCAGGATGTGTCAAGTCTGGAGCTGGCCCGTTTTGCCGCCCTGGCAGCCCTGGATAAAAAAGCGGAGGACCTGGTTGTTCTTGATGTGCGGGGCCTGTCTTCTTTCACCGATTTTTTTGTCATCATGAGCGGTCGTTCCACCAGGCATGTGCAAGGCTTGGCTCAGGCGGTGGATGCGGTTCTGCGGCATAAAAACGTCAAGGATGGCAACACCGAGGGTCTCAACGAGGGGCATTGGGTCTTGCTTGATTATAACGATGTGATCGTGCATATTTTTTACAGCGAAGATCGCAGCTTTTACAACATTGAAGGCCTGTGGCACGACGCCCCTATAGTGGAGATAGCCCCGGAAGAAGTGGCCTGAACAGGCGTTAGACTCTGGAGAAACGATGAACAAGATCACGCCGGTATTGCTGGCCATTCTTGATGGCTGGGGGATTGGGGAGCTATGGGAGGGTAACGCGATCTATCTTGCCCGGACACCCAACATGGATCGCTGGCAGGCCAGTCAGCCCGCCACGACCATGGTCGCCCACAATGGCGCAGTCGGTCTTCCTGAAGGGCAGATGGGCAATTCCGAGGTGGGACATCTTAATATCGGTGCTGGTCGTGTTGTTTATCAGGATTTCACTCGGATTAATCGGGATATTGAAACCGGGGATTTTTATAAAAATGAGGCGTTGACTGGGGTTTTTTCTCGTGCCGCAGGGCAGGGGAGAGCAGTGCATCTTCTTGGCCTCGTTTCTGATGGCGGGGTGCACAGTCATATCCGTCATCTGGTCGCCTTGCTGGAGATGGCAAAAAAGATAGGTCTTGCCAAGGTCTATATCCACGCCTTTATGGATGGACGTGATACCCTGCCTCGGAGCGGGGCTGGATACCTGGCTGAGCTTGACGAAGCCATGCTCAGGATCGGCGTGGGTCAGGTTGCCTCGGTCTGTGGTCGCTATTATGCCATGGATCGTGATAACCACTGGGAGCGGGTGTCCCTTGCCTGGCAGGCCATGGTGGATGGCCGGGGTCAACATACGGCCACAAACGCCAGCGAGGCAATGGCCGCAGCTTATGAGCGTGGCGAAAACGATGAGTTCATCAAGCCTACAGTTATCATGAGCAATGGCCAGCCGGTAGCCACCATCAACGATGGTGATTCGGTTGTTTTGTTCAACTTTCGAGCCGATCGGGTCAGGCAGCTGACCCAGGTATTCATCGACCGGGAATTTGCCGGTTTCTCTGTGCCGTATCGTCCCAGACTGGCAGACTGTCTCACCTTTACCGTGTATGAGAAGGATTTTGCTCTGCCCGTCGCCTTTCCGCCCGTCGCCCTTACCCATATTTTGGGAGAAGAGATCAGCAGCCATGGCTTGCGGCAGCTGCGTATCGCCGAGACGGAAAAATACGCCCACGTCACCTACTTTTTCAATGGTGGTCGTGAAGCCTCATATCCTCTGGAAGACAGGGCCTTGCTTCCCTCTCCCCGCGAGGTGGCCACTTACGACCTCAAGCCGGAGATGAGCGCGGCGGCGGTCACAGAGGAATTGCTGCGCCGACTGGAGGACAATCCTTACAGTCTGGTGGTGCTCAACTTCGCTAACTGCGACATGGTTGGGCATACTGGAATCATGGCGGCGGCGATTACTGCGGTTGAGACCGTGGACAGATGTATCGGTGAGGTGGTCGAGCGCTTTACAAAGCTCGGCGGGGTGGTGCTCATCACTGCGGATCACGGCAATGCCGAGGTTATGATCAATAAAAAAACGGGCGGCCCGGTGACTGCGCATTCCACCAATCCGGTGCCCCTGGTCATGCTTGGCGCCCAGCCCGGCCTTGGCCTTAAGGCTGGCGGCACCCTGACCAACATTGCTCCCACCATCCTTGCGTTGATGGGACTGCCTATTCCGGCAGAGATGGAAAGTGCCAGCCTGTTGAAAAAGCTGATAGCTGACATCTGACGACTGACAACTAAAAGGTAATTTGTAATGAAATACATCAGCACCAGGGGCGGCATTGCCCCCATATCTTTCAAGCAGGCGGTGATGATGGGCCTGGCCACCGATGGTGGCCTATTATTGCCCAAGTCAATTCCTGAGATGTCTGCTGAAGCCGTGGCCCAGTGGCGGCAGCTCAGTTATCCGGAGCTGGCTTCTGCGGTGCTCAGTCTTTTTATCGACGATATTCCAGCGGACGACCTGCGCGCTCTGATTGTGAAATCATACCAGAGCTTCAACCACCCGGAGATCACCCCGCTGGTCAAGCAGGGCGACTGCTATATCATGGAGCTGTTTCACGGCCCGACCCTGGCTTTCAAGGATGTGGCCCTGCAGTTTCTCGGCAATGTCTTTGAGTATCTGCTCAAGGAATCCGGCGGCAAGATGAATATCCTCGGCGCTACCTCCGGCGACACCGGGAGTGCGGCGATCTATGGGGTGCGCGGCAAGGAGCGAATCAACATCTTCATCCTCCATCCCCACAAGCGGGTAAGCCCCATACAGGAATTGCAGATGACCACGGTTACGGACGCCAACGTCTTTAATCTGGCGGTGCGCGGCACCTTTGACGACGGGCAGGCAATAGTCAAAACCATCTTTAACGATCTGTCTTTCAAGGAAAAGCATCAGCTGGGTGCGATCAACTCCATTAATTGGGCCAGGATTGTGGCTCAGGTTGTCTACTATGTCTATGCCGCTCTTAAACTTACAGCAAGCGAAAATGTGCCCCAGGTAGATTTTGCGGTGCCTACTGGTAATTTTGGCGATATCTTTGCCGGCTATGTGGCCCGTCGTCTGCTGCCTGGGCAAATTCGTCGCCTGATCCTGGCCACCAACGCGAATAACCTACTGACCCGTTTTGTCTTAAACGGCGATTATTCTCTGGGAGCGGTGGCGCAAACCTCAAGCCCTTCCATGGATATTCAGGTGGCAAGCAATTTTGAGCGTTATCTCTACTATTTAAACGGTGAAGATGCCGAACGTACTCGTCAGGACATGGATCGCTTCGCCGCCAGCGGCAGCCTTCAGTTTGACGAACTTGCCCAGGAGCGGGTGCGGGCCGATTTTGCTTCGCGCAGTGTGAACGAAGAGGAAACAAACGCCACCATTCGCGATTTTTACAAGCTGCATGGCTATGTGCTTGATCCACATACCGCCGTGGGGGTCAAAGCCGGATTGGCGGGCAGGGAGGCGGGGGTGCCAATGATCTGTCTGGCCACCGCCCATCCGGCCAAGTTTGGCGAAGCGGTAGGGCGCGCCATTGGCCACGAGCCTGAACTGCCGGAAAGCCTTGCCCATCTGGCCGAGAAGGAAACCAGCTGTGAGGTGATCGCGGCTGAGGTCGGGGCGGTAAAGGCATTTGTCGAGCAGCATGCCCTGTAACTATCCAGGATAAATGGCGATGGAAATCTTCAAGCAGAGGGTCGATGATGCGGTTCGATTTTTGCGGGAGCGCATGCCGGAGCCGCCTGAAATTGCCCTGGTGCTCGGCACCGGCCTGAGCGGTTTTGGAGACAGGCTGGAGGCGCAGGTTGTTTTGCCCTATGCGGAGATTCCTCATTTCCCTATGTCAACCGTGGACAGCCACGCCGGAAATCTAATTTTCGGCAGACTCTGCGGCAGGCCGGTGGCGGTGTTGCAGGGCAGGTTCCATTATTACGAGGGCTACTCCGCCCGCGATTTGACCATGCCGATCCGGGCTCTCGCCCTGCTTGGCGCAAAGACCCTCATCGTTTCCAACTCGGCAGGCGGCCTCAACCCGGCTTTCGCGCCCGGCACCCTGATGGTGTTGCGCGACCATCTCAACTTCATCCCGGATAATCCCCTGCGCGGTCCCAATGTCGAGGCCTGGGGGCCTCGCTTCCCCGATCTCTCCGCTCCCTATGACCAGCGTCTGATCGATACGATCCTGGCCTGTGCGGCCCGGCATGGGATTGCTCAGGTCACTGCAGGCGTTTATGTGGCCATCCCCGGTCCCAGCTTGGAAACCCCGGCGGAAACCCGCTATCTTCGGCAATGCGGTGCCGATGCCGTGGGCATGTCCACCGTGCCGGAAGTGATTGTGGCCATTCATGCCGGGATGCGGGTGCTTGGGATCTCGGTGGTGTCAAACGTCAACGATCCGGATAATCTCAAACCCATTATTATAGAAGAGATCATCGAGGAAACTAAAAGGGCGGAAGACCGCTTGGCGCGTCTGCTGCTTGCCATTTTATCCGAGATGTAACAAGAGGAACCCCATGAACGCCAAAGCAACCCTGCTGGTCTGCGGCCAGATTCTGACTCTGAATGCAAACAATACCGTAATCGAAGACGGCGCCGTAGTTATTGCCGGCGATACCATCATCGAGGTGGGTGAGCGGGCCGCTATGTTAAGCAAGTACCCTGGCGCTGAGCAACTTGTCCAGCCCCATGGTCTGGTTATGCCGGGTCTGGTCAACAGCCATACCCATGCGGCCATGGCCTGTTTTCGGGGGCTGGCAGATGATCTGCCCCTGATGACCTGGCTCACTGAGTACATCTTTCCGGTGGAGGCTAATCTCAACGGCGAGATGGTCTACCACTCCTCCCTGCTCTCCATGGCCGAGATGATCAAATCCGGCACCACCAGCTTCTGCGACATGTATCTTTTTGCCAAGGAGGTGGCCAGGGCCACGGTGGATTCCGGGATGCGCGGCTGGTTGGGGGAGGTGTTGTACGATTTCCCTTCGCCCAATTACGGCGCGCCGGAAAACGGCCTTGCCTATCTGGAGGAGCTGCTGGCCGAATACCGCCACCATCCGCTCATCTCTATTACCGTTGATCCCCATGCCGTGTACACCTGTTCCCCGGATCTGCTTAAACGCCTCAAGGGCGTGGCGGAAAAGCACGGGGTCGCCTATGTGATTCACCTCTCCGAAACCAGGGATGAGGTGGAGGGGTGCCGGGCCAAATACGGATACACCCCGGTCATGCACCTGGATGCGCTGGGGATTCTTGACAGCCAGGTGGTGGCTGACCATTGCGTGGTGCTGACTGAGCCGGAGATAGTCTTGCTCGCCGAGCGGGGTGTCCGGGTGGCTCATTGCCCGGAAAGCAACATGAAGCTTGCCTCGGGCGTGGCCCCGGTGGTGGAGCTGCTGGCGGCCGGGGTCACGGTGGGGCTGGGCACCGACGGCGCGGCCAGCAACAACGATGTGGATATGTTCGGGGAGATGGATACCGCGGCCAAGCTGCACAAGGTGCATCGGCTCGATCCCACGGTAATGAGTGCCGAAACCACCCTGCGGATGGCCACCCTGGGCAGCGCCAAGCTGCTGGGGGCGGAAAGCCGGATCGGCAGCCTGGAGCCGGGGAAAAAGGCGGATCTCATCGTGCTGGATATGAACAAGCCGCATCTGACCCCGATGTACAACATCCCCTCCCATCTGGTTTATGCGGCCACGGGGAGCGATGTGGCGCATTCGGTGATCAATGGTCGGGTGGTGATGAAAGGCAGACGGCTGCTCACCATGGATGAGGATGCGGTTTTAGACAGGCTGCGGGAGATCGGCGCGCGGATCTCTGGGTTGGTCAAATCAGGGCGGCGCTAAAAAGCGGTCGCGCGGGAGAATTCAATGAGTCTGTCGGTAATATGGTCGCATCTCAAGGAAAAGGGGGCTGCTCGCACAATCAGCATCATGGCAAACAGAATTTTTGATTGTCATTTTGACTTCAAGTATAAGACTGACACGATAAATAGAATAAGCCTGCAAGATCTCACCGTTGCCGGGGCGAACAAGGAGCGGGGTTCTTTCTATCAGCCGACCATGGCCTTGTCCTTTAACCGGCTGTTGAAGGCGATACCGCTCCCGCCGGAAAGTGTTCTGGTTGATTTTGGCTGCGGCAAAGGGCGAGTCTTGCTGCTCGCTGTTTTAGGGGGGATGAAAAAGGCGGTGGGCATCGAGTTTTCGCCGCAATTATGCCGCATAGCGGAAAGCAATATCAACATTGTTGAAAAGGCGATAGGTGCCCGGCTGGAGATCACGGTGATCGAGGGTGATGTAACGGATTACGAGATCGAAGACGACCAGAATGTGTTTTTCTTTTTCAACCCCTTTGATGATGTTATCCTTGAGGCGGTTGTGGAGAACATGAAGAAATCGCTGCAGCGAAAACCAAGGGAAGTGGCTATTGTTTATTACAACCCGGTTCACTCTCATATTATGGCTCAGCATTTTTTGCTGAAGAACAGATATATTATCGGTGGTGAAGAATATGTGCTGTATTCCGCTTGTTGATGGACTTGCGGGGGGGAAGGGATTAAATTTGGAGTGAAGTTTTTTCTGTTTATTTTGACGATGTAGTTCTGTTAAGGTGATCCTGTCGGCTGGAGGAAGTTGGCCTCAAGGAAATGAGGTGGTCAAGTAAAAACAGACAGTTTGTTAAGCTACTTTTTCAAGACACCGCATTTTCTCAAATCCCCTTGGGCTGACATAGCCTGAATACGAATGACGCCTTCGGGAAGCACCGGGATCTATCATCGGATTATTGCAGAATAACAGTGGGGTCTGGAAAATCAGCTTTTTTTGCAAAGTCGGGGGCGAAGATCTCGCACAACTTGGTGTTGGTTACGGAAAAGTTGGCGAAAAGTAGGGAAGCGGCAATTTATCTCCCACGGGGCGCTGGCCGAGTTGTCGATCTGCCTGGTGGCGATTAGCAAACAGGCGGCCCGTTGGGGAGCAATGGTTTGAAGCTTGATAACGTTATGGTTCTCTGTCTTGCAAATTAGACTTACATTTTTTGTGCGAAAAAAATGTTGACACTGAGTGGATTAGCCAATACTATCCAGCATCGTATATTGAAAAATCATGCGCATCTCTTTACCTCTGTAAGTAAAATCAAAATAATCTGAGAATATTATATCCGCTCTCTAACCTAATTCTCGAAAAACAATCTGTTCAATTTCACATATTGCTCTCTGTAAAATTTTCGCATCCTCGAAAATGGCCAGACATTTTAGCCCGTTAAATCGTGGCGATCCTTGATGGTCTGCTCGTGATTATGCGAAAACATTTCAAGCTTTTTCATTTCAGATTTTTTCTGTTGTGATGAAACAGGATACGGATTTCCTGCTGTTCACGTTTATAGCCATGTCGATCCGGTACGTGTTTTTAGCAACGCTGCAGTTGTGGCGCTACTGGATAGTTACATATAGCTGAGTTGAGCAGCTTGCCTGCTCAAACGAAACTTATACCCTCTGGGTGCAATAAATAGTAAGGGAGATGGAGAAAGGGATTGTATGAACTTATCTGAACTTAAATTGATGAAAATTACCGAGCTGACCAAGCTCGCCAAGGATTATCGTATTGAAGAATATAGCGCCATGCGCAAGCAGGAGCTTATTTTTGCGATCCTCCAGGCCGTTGGTGGGCAAGCCGAGAAAAACGGGGAGAACTGGGGTAGCGGCGTGCTTGAGGTGCTGCCCGATGGTTTTGGTTTTTTGCGGGCTCCGTATTACAATTATCTGCCGGGCCCAGACGATATCTATGTTTCCCCTTCCCAGATTCGGCGGCTTAATCTTCGCACTGGTGACACCATTGAAGGGCCGGTCCGTACTCCTAAGGAGGGTGAGCGTTATTTTGCCCTGCTCAAGGTTGACAGCGTTAATTTTGATCCGCCGGAGAAAGCTCGGGACAAAACCCTGTTTTCCAACCTTACCCCCCTGCACCCACAGGAACGCATCCATCTTGAGCGGGAGTCGGACAATTACTCCATGCGGATCATGGATATCATGGCTCCCATCGGCAAGGGCCAGCGCGGCCTGATCGTCGCCCCGCCAAGAACCGGCAAGACCGTGTTGATCAAGGACATTGCCAACAGTATCACCAAGAATCACAAAGAGATTATTCTCATTGTTCTGCTTATCGATGAGCGACCCGAAGAAGTCACCGACATGGCGAGGGGAGTTGATGCCGAGGTGATCAGTTCCACCTTTGATGAGCCACCTCAGCGTCATATTCAAGTAGCTGAGATGGTGCTTGATAAAGCTCGGCGCTTAGTGGAACATAAGAAGGATGTGGTTATTCTACTGGATAGTATTACCCGACTGGCCAGGGCCTATAACACGGTGGTTCCTCCCAGCGGCAAGATTCTTTCCGGCGGGGTTGATTCCAACGCCCTGCACCGGCCTAAGCGTTTTTTTGGCGCGGCGCGCAACATCGAAGAAGGTGGCAGTCTGACCATTCTCGCCTCTGCTTTGATCGAGACCGGCAGTCGAATGGATGAAGTCATTTTTGAGGAGTTCAAGGGAACCGGCAATATGGAGCTTGTGCTTGACCGGAAGATCGCGGACCGGAGGATTTTTCCGGCTATCGATATGGCCAAGTCCGGAACCAGAAAGGAAGAGCTGTTGCTCACGACGGAAGAATTGAACAAGGTCTGGATCTTGCGCAAACTTCTGGGTTCCATGAATCCCATTGATGCCATGGAATTTTTTCGGGACAAGATGAAAGGCACCAAATCCAACGCCGAGTTTTTTGATTCCATGAAAGGTGGTTGATGCGTGTTGCCACAAATCTGGCTTGCAAAAAAAAACATAAGAGGCTATAAACAACTGTTTTTTGCTATTGTGGTAAAAAATGTGTCCAATGTGGTTATGTAAAATGGTTTATTTGTCAATTTAATGGAGGATTTTGTCCATGAAAGAAGGTGTGCATCCCAATTATAATAAAATCAATGCCGTCTGTGCCTGTGGCAATGCAGTTGAGCTTGGTTCGGTTCTTTCTGCAATAAAAGTGGAAATCTGTTCAGCTTGCCATCCGTTTTTTACCGGAAAGCAGAAGCTGATTGACTCTGCAGGCCGGATTGAGAAGTTCAATAAAAAATATGGCAAGCTGCCAGCAGCCGAATAAGCAAAACATCTTTTGTGTGCTGATAACGCCTTTGTGCCATCCCTGTAAGAGGAGATGGTTCAGGGGCGTTCCTTTTTTGACGAGATGACCATGTTTTGTTGCAATCGCAAAAAAGCCGCGATTGCAACGGGTATTCGTTGGTAACTCATTTATTGCGTGTCACGAGCCTGTTAACTTTTTCTTTTTTTTGCGAGTTCATTATGTTTGCCCAACTTGAAAATGTTGCAGAACGCAAGCTGGATCTTGAAGCCAAACTTTCAGAGCCACAGTTGGCAAATGATCAGGCCGAATTTCGCCGGGTTGCCAAAGAGCATGCCCATCTGGCAAAACTTGATGAGCTGTACAACAATTACAAGAAGGTAAACAGGGAAATCGCGGATAATCGTCTTCTGCTTCAGGAAGAGGATGACGGCGAACTCCGGGAGCTTGTTCGGGCTGATCTTGCCGAACTGGAAATCGTTCAGGAGGAGTTGATCAAGGCACTTCGGGTTGCTCTGCTCCCCAAAAATCCCAACGATGATAAAAATACCCTCCTTGAGATCAGGGCTGGCACCGGCGGGGACGAGGCAGCCCTGTTTGTCAGTGATCTGTTCAGGATGTACAGTAGGTACGCCGAACTGCAGGGGTGGAAGGTTGAGGTGATGACCAGTAACCCCACGGGGATTGGGGGGTTTAAGGAAATTATCGCCCTGATCAGTGGTGAACAGGTCTATAGTAAATTAAAATATGAATCCGGAGCCCATCGGGTGCAGCGCGTGCCTGAGACCGAGACTCAGGGACGGATTCATACCTCCGCCGTTACCGTGGCGGTTATGCCTGAGGCGGAAGAGGTTGAGGTTGCGATCGGTCCCAACGATCTGAGATTCGATGTTTACCGCTCTACCGGTTCTGGCGGGCAGAGTGTTAATACCACCGATTCGGCGGTGCGAGTTACCCATCTGCCTACCGGGTTGGTGGTGACCTGTCAGGATGAAAAATCGCAGCACAAGAATAAGGCCAAGGCCTTGCAAGTTCTCCGTGCTCGGCTTCTCGACAAGATGCAGAGTGAGCAGGACGAGCGGATGTCCGCAGACCGCAAAAGTCAGGTGGGCAGCGGCGATCGGAGCGAACGGATCAGGACCTATAATTTCCCGCAGGGTAGAGTCAGCGATCATCGGATCAATCTTACCTTATATCAGCTGGATGAAATCATGACCGGCAAACTTGACGACATCATTGATCCCCTTATCGTTCATTTTCAGACAGAAGCCTTGCAGATCATGCAATAAGGCGTGCTCATTGGATGCGGTTTACCGTTTTTCCCCGGTACGGAATATCCACCCATGCTCCTCAAACAACTATATCTTGAGAGTGTCCAACGCCTTTTCGAGGCCGGCATTGCAGAGCCGGAGATCGAAGCAGCGCTTTTGCTGGGGTATGTTCTGCACTATTCTCGAACCCAGTTTTTTCTCGCGCTGGAGCAGGAAATCTCCCCTCAGCATATTTTACTTTTTGACAAACTTCTTTCCCGACGGCTTCTCAGAGAACCATTAGCCTATATCACCGGTGAGCAGGAATTCTGGTCGCTGCCTTTTGCGGTTTCTCCTAAGGTTCTCATTCCCCGTCCCGAGACCGAGGAGCTTCTGGAAAAAATTTTTGCCACGGTGCGCCAGGTTGGCCTTCCGTCTGGGCCGGTGCTGGATCTGGGGGTCGGCAGTGGCGCGATTACTGTTGTTCTGGCCCAAGAACTCAAGGATCGACTGGTGTTTGGAGTGGACCTTTCCCTGGAGGCTTTGCAGATTGCCAGGGTAAATATTGGACGCCATCAGGTGCGGTCAAGGGTTTTGCTATTAAACAGCGACTGGTTGACTGCCATCAAGCAGGAAGGCAGGTTTGCTCTGGTTGTTTCCAATCCACCCTACATCGCTACCACGGTTATGGATACCCTGCAGCCCGAGGTGCGGGATTTTGAACCGCATCGTGCTTTGTATGGTGGGGCCGACGGACTCTCTGAGATCCGTGCTCTGGCGGCGCAAGTTCACCAGGTAATTCTGGCTGGTGGCCTGTTTTTTATGGAAATCGGCGCGGATCAGCAAGAGGCGGTGTTGAAGATCTTTTCTTCCTTTCCGGAATATGATAGGTTGCAGGTCCATTCTGATTTGGCTGGTTTGCCAAGAATTTTTCAGGCCCGGCGTTGCTGATTTTTTAAGAGAGAGACCACCCCATGGATAAGATAGTTATTGAAGGCGGATATCCCCTGCATGGGGAGATTGCGGTGAGCGGCGCTAAAAACGCGGCTCTGCCGCTGATGGCCGCCTGTCTGCTGAGTGCCGAACCGATTATCCTGCGCAATGTCCCGGATCTCAGGGATGTCAGGACCTTTCTTTCTCTGCTGGAGTCTTTTGGGGTCAAGTGGCAGAAAGATGGCACCGTGCTGATGCTTGATGCCTCAACGATCACTAACTGCGAGGCTTCCTATGAGTTGGTGAAGACCATGCGGGCTTCTGTGCTGGTTTTAGGGCCGTTGTTGGCCCGTCTGGGCATGGCCAGGGTTTCTCTGCCCGGAGGCTGCGCTATTGGTGCCCGGCCCATCAATTTTCACCTTCAGGGTCTGGAAAAACTTGGCTCCCATTATGAATTGAGCCAGGGGTATGTCGATGCCAAGGTTGAGGGAAGGCTCCGGGGGGGCACGGTTTGTTTTGATATCCCTTCCGTCACCGGAACGGAAAATATTTTGATGGCTGCGACCCTGGCCGAGGGCGTCAGCGTGATCAAGAATGCTGCCCGTGAGCCGGAGATCGGGAATCTTGTAGATCTGCTAATCGCTATGGGGGCACGGATCAAAGGTAAGGATTCCGACACTCTGTTGGTTGAGGGAGTACCTAAACTGCATGGGGCCGAACAGGAGGTTATCCCTGACCGGATCGAAGCTGGGACCTATCTCATAGCTGTTGGCGCGGTTGGCGGTGAGGCTACGGTGACGCATTGTAATCCGCAGCATCTGCCTGCCCTGCTGGAAAAATTACGGGCGGCAGGGCTGTCGATCAAGGAGGGGCAAGATAGTATCCAGGTCGTCCGTAAGGGGCCTCTTAGAAGTGTGGACGTTAAGACTATGCCTTATCCTGGTTTCCCGACGGATCTTCAAGCCCAGATCATGGCGTTGATGACCTTGAGCAATGGCTTAAGCGTTATCACCGAAACTATCTTTGAAAACCGTTTCATGCATGTGGCCGAACTGGATCGCATGGGAGCGGATATCAAGGTGGATGGCCACAGCGCCATTGTCACCGGAACCGGTCGGTTGAGCGGAGCTCCGGTGATGGCCACGGATCTGCGGGCCAGCGCTTCCCTGGTGATTGCGGCCCTTGCTGCCAAGGGGGAAACCCATATCTCCCGAGTCTATCATCTGGACCGTGGTTATGATAACCTGGTTGGCAAACTCTCGGCGGCCGGGGCCAGGATTAGACGCGAAAAAGAGTAATTAATTTTTTCTCTTGGCTATCCCGCTTTCCTCATCAAACACCGGGCATTTCCGCTCCGGCTTATAATCCCGATAAATCTTGTCGTTATAATCCTTGTGGCAGGGCAGGCATTGCCCTACGCGCAGGATGCGGGTCAGTTCCCCTTTATTGAAGGGGCGCAGATCCGGGCGGGCGCTTTTTTGCAGCGCCTTGCCCTCGATGTTCACATAGCCATCCAGGGGCGGGGTGGGGCCGGCCTCGGTTTGCAGGCCCTGGTCAACTCCGTTGAACCGCCATTGGCCTTTTTCCTTCCAGGCCGTGCCCTCGCCCAGGCCCACGGTCTTGGTGCTGGTGTGGCAGTCGACGCAGGTGCGGCCCGCCTTCTGGGTGGTGTGCGGGCTTAAGGCGGCCATGGTCAATGAATTGAAGGCGCCCGCCGGTTTGCCCTCTTTGTCGATCAGGGTAACGATATCCTGACAGCCGGGGGTGACGGTAACTATTTTGTCTTTCCACACGGCCAGCATGGGCTTTTCATAACGGAGATAGGAGCGGCCTTCTTCCCACCAGCCTGGGGTTTCCTTGCCGGTCAGCTTGTCGAGATGGGTCTCCCGCATATCCTGTTTGACATGGCAGCCGTAGCATTGCGGAATCCAGCTCGAATGGCAGGAGGCGCAGCCAAGCCGCTGGTGGCCAAAGTAGTCGCAGATTCCGGCTTTGGGCGGGTTGAGGGGATGCTTTTTGCCGGTGAGCTTGCCGGTGAGGAGATAGCGGCCATCCGGGACCCGTTCCAAGTTGTTGAGCTGTTTCTTCTTTCTGGTAAGGCCGGGTTTACCCTGCCCGGGGTTTTTGTGGCAAAGGTCGCAGGAGATCTCCAACGCCTGCTCGTAATGGGCGTGGCGCTCGCCGTCACCCATGATCTCGTTGCGGGTGTGGCAGTCGATGCAGGCCAATCCCTTCTGGTGATGAATATCCGGGGGCAGATCCAGGTAAAAGCGGTCGCCGGGCAGCTCTTTTTTGGAGGGGCCGCCTTTCTCGTAGGGGGTGGCGTAGCTTTCTCCTTCGTAGACGCCGATGAAGGAGGTGCCTACCCGACCGCTCCGGTTATGGCAGCGGAGGCAGTTCTCCATGGGCACCTTTTTAGTGATGAGTGGATGCGGCTTTTTTTTGAGCTGGCCGAATTTTAAGAAGGTTTCCCACGGCTTTACTGCGGTGGGTGCCAGGGGATTCGTGTAATGGCAGGCGGTGCAGCCGCCGCCTTTCTCGCCGAAGAAGCCTTCCAGGTCGCCCTTTTGCTTCCAGAGATGACAGGTGGCGCAGAGCTTGCGGTAGTAGTCGAGGGCCAGCGAGGTCTGGCCGGTTTTGATCAACTCTTCCACCGAAAAATCGCCGTTCTGTGTGGGGGCCTCGCCCCAGTAGTGGAGCAGGGTGGCGAGAATCCCCCGGTTGGTGGCCATCAGCGAGTTCTTCACCTTCTTGACATCCTGGGCGTGGCACCCTTCGACTCCGCAGGTTTTTTCCACCACCCGCAGGTCGCCGGGGTTCTTGACGATGCCTTTATGCGCCGCTTTCTTGGCAATGGCCAGCGGGTTGCCAAGATGACAGGCTGAACAGCCCAGTACCTCACGGCCATGGGCCGGGTCGAGTTTTTCCTCCTTGTGGCAGGAGAGGCACATCTCCACCTGGCCGTTGACTAATTGGTAGAGCCGATCCGGTCTCTTGGTCAGGTTTTCGCGGACCACCAGGGCCAGCAACAGCATTAGCAGGGCGAGGATGATCCACCGTGAGGAAAGCCGGGGAAGCTTCATGGCCGGAGGCCTTCCCGGTAGCCCTCGGCGGTTGGGTAGCGGCGGCCCAGGCCAAAGGCCTTGGTTGTGACCTTGAGACCGAGGGGGGCTTGTTTGCGTTTGTATTCGTTGACCTGGATGCGGCGGATCACGTCTTCAACTACCGCCTGGGCAAAGCCCATGGCCACGATCTCGGCAATGCTGCGGTGCTCCTCCAGATAAGCGGCCAGGATCGCGTCCAGCGCTGGGTAGGGCGGCAGATCGTCCTCGTCCTTCTGGTTTGGGGCCAGCTCGGCGCTGGGAGGTTTTTCGATGGTGCGCCAGGGGATTACCTCCCCGTCTCGGTTGAGATGGCGGCACAGGG
>Ga0156788_1180_pt1 | contig 13507 bp, 11 predicted proteins | sample RifOxyD3_FD_110737 | JGI IMG/M metagenome (GOLD analysis project Ga0156788, IMG submission 110737) | Deltaproteobacteria bacterium RIFOXYD12_FULL_53_23
TGTCATCGGCCAACAGGTCAAGCTCTATCAAGGCGTGACCTTGGGTGCCATGTCCTTCAAACGGGACGATTCCGGAGATCTTGACCGGCAGAGTAAACGCCATCCCACCATTGAAGACGAGGTCACGGTCTATGCAGGCAGCACTATTTTAGGCGGCGACACCATCATCGGCGCCCGTTCAGTCATCGGCGGCAATACTTGGCTGACCCAGTCTGTGCCGCCCGACACCAAAGTCTTGCTCAAATCCCAGGAATTGATCATGAAAACCACGCCAAACCAGTCGGTAAGGTAAAATAAAAACTGGATATTCCGGAAAACTTCGTTTAGATTGCCTTGTTCAGTCAGAATGGCACATAAAGAGAAGATCATAACCTCTCAGAGCCAGGCCTGAAGAACCATCTGTAAATTTGATTTCTGCCGATCAATAACAACGTTATTTTGGCCGCACCTCATTCCTGCCCCGCGCGCAACGGGGTGCAGCCCTTAAAAGCTTTATACTATTATCAACCCAATCAGAATTGAAGGAGATGAGTCTATGTCCCGGAAAATGGTCACCATTGATGGTAATCAGGCATGTACCCATGTGGCTTACGCCACCAGCGAGATCATCACGATCTATCCCATCACCCCCTCTACTCCCATGGCGGCGGAGTCCGACACCAAGGCAACTGCCAAGCAGGAAAACATCTGGGGATCCATTCCGGTTGTCACCCAGATGCAATCCGAAGGCGGCGTAGCCGGGGCCCTGCACGGCAGTCTGACTACCGGCGCACTCTGTACCACCTTCACCGCCTCGCAGGGTCTCTTGCTGATGATCCCCAACATGTATAAACTGGCCGGCGAATTAACCCCCACCGTTTTCCATATCACAGCCCGCTCCATCGCCTGTCAGGGTCTTTCCATCTTCGGCGACCACGGCGATGTCATGGCCGCCCGTCAGACCGGCTGGGCCATGCTCTGCTCTCAAAACGTCCAGGAATGTCAGGATATGGCCCTGATTGCCACCCAAGCCGCCTTGCAGACCCGCATCCCCTTCATGCACTTTTTCGATGGTTTCCGCACCTCTCACGAGATCCAGAAGATCGAGCAACTCACCTTCGACGATATGCGCAAGATGGTCGACGAGAATTTGATTCTCGCCCACCGCGAACGGGGGCTCTCCCCGGATCGGCCCATGATGCGCGGCACCGCCCAGAACCCAGACGTCTATTTTACCGGCCGTGAAACGGTAAACAAATTTTACAAGGCCACTCCGACCATCGTCCAAAAGACCATGGACAAGTTCGCCAAGCTCACCGGCCGCAAGTACCATCTCTTCGATTACTACGGCTCCCCGGATGCCGAGGATATCATCATCATGATGGGTTCCGGCGCCGAAACCGTTATCGCCACAGTTGAGCATCTGGCCAAGAAAGGCAAAAAGCTCGGTCTGGTCATTGTTCGGCTCTTCCGTCCTTTTGACTCCGCCGCTCTGATCAAGGCGTTGCCTAAAAAAGTCAAACGCATCACCGTGCTTGACCGCACCAAGGAGCCAGGTGCCGCAGGTGAGCCCCTTTATCTTGACATCCGCGCCGCAATCGGCGAGGCAGTTGAGGCAGGAACCCTCACAGCCAGCCCCAGCATCATAGGTGGCCGTTACGGCCTCGGCTCCGCCGAGTTCACCCCGGCCATGGTCAAAGCGGTGTTCGACAACATGGCCGCAAAAAAAGCAAAGAACAACTTCTGCGTAGGGCCAGATGACGATGTAGCCAACACCAGCCTCAAGTACAACCCCTCCTTCGATATCGAGGGCAAGGACGTCTACCGGGCCATGTTTTACGGTCTGGGCGCAGACGGCACCGTAGGTGCCAATAAGAATACAATCAAGATCATCGGCACCGAAACCGCCAACAACGCCCAAGGCTACTTTGTCTACGACTCCAAAAAATCTGGGTCCATCACCACCAGTCACCTGCGTTTTGGCAAGAACAAGATTGTTGCCCCATACCTGATCAACAAGGCGAATTTCGTAGCCTGCCACAACTTCTCTTTCCTCGACAAGTACGACCTGTTGGGCAATTTGGAGACCGGCGGCACCCTGCTCCTGACCACCACCTTCAACAAAGATCAGGTCTGGAAGCAACTGCCCTCCGTGGTACAGAAAGATCTGATCGAGAAAAAGGCCAAATTCTACATCATCGATGCCATCACCCTGGCTGAGGCCATCGGCTTGGGTGCCAGAATAAACATGATCATGCAGACCGCCTTCTTCCTGATCTCCGGCATTCTCACCAAGGATGAAGCCATCAAGGCCATCAAGGATGCGATCAAGAAAACCTACGGCAAGAAAGGCGACAAGGTCGTCAACATGAACTACGGCGCGGTAGATGTGGCGGTGAACAACATCGTTGAGGTCAAAATGCCCAAGAGCGCCGATGGCCATGAGAAGCCCCCGGTCGTTTCCGTTGATGCCCCGACCTTCGTCAAAGAAGTAACCGCTAAGATGATCGAGGGCAAGGGCGACCAGATCAAGGTCTCTCAGATGCCCTGCGACGGGACCTGGCCCACCGGCACCACCCAGTATGAAAAACGCAATATCGCAGTGCATGTACCCGAGTGGCTGCCGACCAACTGCATCCAATGCGGTCGGTGTTCCCTGGCTTGCCCTCATGCCGCCATCCGGATGAAGATCGTTAAAGCTGCTGATCTCAAGAAACAGCCCAAGACCCTGAAAAGTGTCGATGCGGTCGGCGCCCAGTTCAAGGGAAGCAAAACCATCATCCAGGTCTTCACCGAAGACTGCTGCGGCTGTACCCTCTGTGTCGATGTCTGCCCGGCCAAGGAAAAAGCCCTGAAGATGATCGAAAACAGCGAAAAGATCCGCACCCAGGAAATCCCCAACATCAAATATTTCCTGAACCTGCCCGAGGTCGCAAATAAGGAAATCGATCCTGCCACGGTCAAGGGCAGCCAGCTGATCCGGCCCCTGTTCGAGTTCTCCGGGGCCTGCGCCGGTTGCGGCGAAACCCCCTACATCAAGCTTGCCACCCAGATGTTCGGCGACCGGATGCTGATTGCCAACGCCACGGGTTGTTCCTCGATCTACGGCGGCAACCTGCCCACCACCCCGTACTGCAAGCGAGCCGATGGCCGTGGCCCTGCTTGGGCCAACTCCCTGTTTGAAGACAACGCTGAGTTCGGCCTTGGTATGCGCAACACCGCTAACAAATTCGCGGAACAGGCAGCGGAACTGCTGGCAAAAGCAGTGACGGAAAAAATCATCGCCCAAAAAATGGCTAACGAGATCACCTCCGCCGCCCAAAAAACCCAGGACGAGATCGAAGCCCAACGCGGTCGAGTTGCCAAACTGAAAGTTGCGCTCACCGGCAGCACCTCGGTAATCGCCAAACGGCTCCTGCCGGTGGCGGACTACCTGGTGAAAAAATCTGTCTGGATCTTCGGCGGTGACGGCTGGGCCTATGATATCGGCTACGGCGGTCTGGATCATGTGCTGGCCTCAGGCGAGAACGTCAACGTCCTGATCATGGACACCGAGGTTTACTCCAACACCGGCGGCCAGATGTCCAAGTCCACCCCGCGCGCGGCCACGGCCCAGTTCGCCGCAGGCGGCAAGAAAATGCCCAAGAAAGATATCGGCATGATCTTTTCCACTTATGGCAATGCCTATGTGGCCAAGATCGCTCTCGGCGCCAACCCCACTCAGGTGGTCAAGGCGTTTGCCGAAGCAGAGGCCTACGAGGGTCCCTCCCTGATCATCGCCTACGCCCATTGCATCAACCACGGCATTGACATGACCAAGGGCTTTGACCAGCAGAAGAAAGCGGTTGCCTGCGGCCACTGGCCCCTCTACCGCTATAACCCGGAACTGGAGGAACAAGGCAAGAATCCTCTAACCATCGACAGCAAGGCGCCATCTATTCCCTTTGCCGAATACGCCTTGAACGAGAACCGCTACCGGGCCTTGAAGATGATGAATCCTGAACATGCCGGAGAACTTATGGCCATGAGTCAGAAAGATGTGGAAAAATCCTGGAAATTCCTGGAAGGCCGGGCCAAGGCACTGGAACCGACTAAGTAACCTGTCTTTTATCTCGTCCGACAGCCAAAAGGCCTCATCCCCAATAGCCGGGGTGAGGCCTTTTTACCTTTGAGGATCATGGAAATCTTTCATCCAGAAATCTTAAAACAACAACTCCGTGATGCAATCGTGTACTGGCTGCTCATCCCGGCAGCAGTCGTTTTCTCCGGCCTGGCAATTGACCGCCTTTTTGGATTTTCCCGACTGCCGACAGGCCTTGCACTCACCAGCAGTGTACCGATTTTGTTAATAGCAGGAACATGGCTGATAGGCAAGGCAACCAAGGATCTCAAGCAATACGGTCATGGCACTCCCAACCCTTACCGACCGGCAAAAATCCTCGTTATTACTTCCTCATACCGTTGGTGTCGTCACCCGATGTTTCTGGGCTACGATCTTGCTGCCCTGAGCATCATCCTGCTCTGCCGGTCCTGGGCCATGCTCCTGATCAGCTTTCCCCTCATGCTTGTCTGGCAGCTCCATTTTCTCAGAAAAGAAGAATATCTCCTTTCCCGCCGCTTCCAGAAGGATTATGTTGAATACAGAAAGCAGGTGCCCATGCTATTGCCCTGGCCTCGCCCCAAGAACATGCTCAATCGTTACCAATAAGGCCCCCCCATAATGTTCCCACTTATCGCCTACCGCAAACTATATTCCTCACTCAGAGAGCACCGCCGGGTAGAAGACGAAATCCAGCTGTTACTGGCCGAACTGCTGGAAGCGGCACACATCCGATCATCAGGCCTGCCTCGCCGTAACCCGCTGGCTTATGCCCAACGCCATTTCTTCTCCATCCTCTTTCTCTCCATCTATGAGTCAATCGGCATTCCGGCCGAACGCCGGTTGCTCTACGGCATGCTCAACCACTGCCTGCGCGGTATTGTCACCGGTGCAGACAACCTGCTGGACGACGAATATAAAGAGCTGCTACCCTTGAACTTTCCAGAGCCTGCGACCCGTTTCAAGAGCATCATGCACCTTCTGCTTTTTGATCGGATGCTCTTCCGAATCCATGAGCGTTTCCGCAATCTGCAGCTGCTTCCTTCCGGCAGCGTCAGCCTGGACACCGCTCTTTTTAAGGCCATTGTGCCCATAGGCGCGGAAGAGGCCCAGGAAGAAGGAGGCGTCAAGGAGATCATCACCCCGGCGGCGGTGCTCGATACCGTGCATATGTACAAGGGCGGCAAACTTCTCTGTCTTTCCTTTGTCGCACCCCGACTGCTGGAGCCGCCCGCATTCCAGACCCGGCTCGCCTGCGCCGACCAGGGGATCTTCCACATTGGGGTGGCCCTGCAGTTGATTGACGATCTCACCGATTTTTATGAAGATATCCTGGCCGACAATCACAACTATCTGGTCTCCTCGATCTTTCATCAAGGCTCCGCCGAGGAACAGCGTCAACTCCGAACCATCCTCGACAACCCTGCCAACGGCCCCGCCATCGAAACAACCTTTCCAGCCACCCTCCGGCAGGTTATGGCCAAATCGGTCAGTGAGGCGTTGCATGGCTTTGCCCTGCTTCAGGAGGCGGGATACTGGCTCAACCAGCAGCAGGCCTATGACCTGGTGCGCCAGCTCTTTGTGCTGCGAGGGGTAAAACAACTCCTGCCTTTTTTCCCGCCTGCGACAGCTACGGGGCCTACGCCGCCATGACCAAAACAAAGACCAGCCCAATTACCCGTGGCCGCGATCTCAACCATGTTGCCTGGCTCTACGACCCGCTAATCGAAAAACTCTCCTTTGGTCGGGAACAACACTTCCGGACCAAGACCATGACCTTGCTGGCACTTGCCCCGACTGACCGGGTACTCGATGTCGGCTGCGGCACCGGCACCCTGACCCTGATGATCGCCGAGGCTCTCGCTGAACAGGGAGAAACCATCGGCATCGACGCTGCCCCACGCATGATCACCATCGCTAAACAAAAAGCCAACCGTGCTGCAAATGCGGCACGGTTTCAAATGGGAGTTGCGGAACAGCTTGACTTTGCCGATAATTTTTTCAACATCGTGGTAAACTCCATGTTTACCCATCACCTCGACCGTGAGTTAAAGCAACGCTTCTTTGCCGAGGCTTGGCGCACCTTACAACCAGGTGGCCAACTGATCACCGCAGATATTGATCGCCCCAGCACCCTGCTGGCGAAGGCAGTGGGCTGGGGCGGTCGCTATCTCCTGCTGCAACCGGAACTTGAGGACAACCTGCAAGGGCAGCTACCCAGCATGATGAAGGCGGCAGGATTTGTCAAAATTCAGCGTCTTGCCCATCTCCATGGCCTGATTTCCTTCTTCGCCGCCATAAAACCTATCCTTGACCAGCCGGGTGTTGTCCCATGCCGATGACCCGCAACCTCCTCTCCGGCAGCTCCTTTTCCCTGGCTCTGTTCACAGCCCATCTCCAGATCGCCCTGCGCAATATTCTACGCCATCGGCGGCGTTCTCTGCTCACCGTGGCGGCGGTGGCCTTCAGCGTCTTCTGTCTCATCGTCTTTCAAGCGCTAATAGCCGGCCTGCACCAGAAAATGATGGAGAGTGCGCTCAACCTCGATACCGGAGTCATTCAAATCCACGCCGCCGATTTTAACCGAAACCAGACTCGTCTGCTGCCCCTGGCAAACCCCGGGGCCATTGCCCCTGCCTTGGCCACCGCCGGGATTACCAGCTTCGCGCCACGCCTCAAGGCCCAGGCGTTGATTCTCGCCGGTCGCCATAGCGCCTCGGTACTCCTGAGCGGGATCAACCCAAGTCAGGAGGCAACAATCACTCTGGTCCGGCAGAAAACCAGCCAGGGCACCTACCAGCTCGGCCCTGACCAGATCCTGATCAGCAAAGGACTGGCCGAGGCGCTCGGCCTCACCCTCAACGATTCCATAACCCTCATGGTACAAAGTCTCTTCGGCCAGACCAGAACCGGCAGATTCACGGTAGGCGGCCTCTTTGCCACCGGGCTTGAATCCTTTGACCAGAGTCACGTCTATCTCTCGCTGACCGCAGCCCAAACCCTGCTCGAAGCCGAAGATGCCATCAGCGAAATGGCCATCTCCTGCCCGCCAGCCCAGGCGGCCGAACTGGCCGCTCGCCTGCAACAATCCTTGCCGGCTGCCACTTATCAGGTGAAAGTCTGGCAAGAGCTGGTTCCGGATCTGGCCCAACTCATGGAGCTCAATGACGCCACCTTCCGCTTGCTGATCCTCATCCTCTTCGTCATTGTGGCCATGGGCATTGCCAATACCATGACCACCGTCATCTTCGAACGCTTCCGGGAATTCGGCACCCTGACCGCCTTAGGCGTCACTCCTGGAGGCATCGTCAGCCTGGTGATGACCGAATCCCTGCTTCTCGGCCTGTTCGCCGCCCTTACCGGCAGTCTGGCGGCCATTGGGGCTTGCGCCTACCTTGCCCGCTACGGCATTGACCTGACTCACTTCACCAGCGCCAACCAATATTTCGTGGCTGGCTCGGTACTCAAAGCGATACTTATTCCAAGCGATCTTGTGCTGGCCAACGTCATTACCCTGGCAACCGCGGCAATGGCTGGACTCTATCCCGCCTGGAAGGCGTCCAGGCTGAACCCGGTCAAGGCTCTCTCCCATGTCTGATGCCACCAGAATCCAGCTTACTCTGCGTGACATCACTAGGGTCTACACCCCCAACAACCACCAGGTACAAGCTGTAGCTGGCATCAATCTTATCCTGCGCCAGGGCGAGTTTGTCTGCCTGGCCGGGCCTTCCGGCTCTGGCAAGAGCACGCTGCTCAACCTGATCGGCACCCTGGATCAGCCCTCCAGTGGCACCATCCACTTCGACAACAGAGAGATCTCCAGCTTGAGTCGATCGGCAAGCGCCCTCTTTCGGCGAAGCGCCATCGGTTTTATCTTCCAGACCTTTAATCTCATTCCGGTACTGACCGTCTTTGAAAATGTAGAATATGTCCTGGTGTTGCAAGGCATAGGGACGGACGAACGCCAGACACGGGTAACAATGATGCTCGCTGCGACAGGGCTTACCGAGCTTGCCCAACGCCGGGTTACGGAGCTGAGCGGTGGCCAGCAGCAGCGGGTGGCTGTGGCCCGGGCCTTGATCGGCAATCCCCTGCTGATTCTTGCCGACGAGCCAACCGGCAACCTCGATTCAACCAGCGGCGCAGCCATTCTTGAACTCTTGCACCATTTAAACAGAGAACACCGTACCACAATACTTTATTCCTCACATGACCCACGCATCATCTCTTTGGCCGACCGGGTGATTCTGCTTCAGGACGGTAAAATCATCGAAGACCGGATACAACCCCGTGGCGCATGAGTCTGCTCCACATCCTTGATGGCTCACGAAAAGCCAAGAGATTTTTGTATCACGCTCCTGTTAACTTTTTCCTTTTTTGCAAGCCCATCATTTTTGTTTCGTTTTTTGCCATCCACAAGTAAAATTTGTCATCTTATCGTGATATGAAATTCCAAAATGAGCAGGAGAAAATAATGACGTTAATCAACGAACACTATCTTAAACTGAAAGCCGGTTATCTTTTCCCTGAGATTGGCCAGAGGGTCAAGGCCTTCAGCGACAGTAACCCAGAGGCCATGGTCATTCGCCTGGGCATTGGCGACGTGACCCGCCCCCTGGCGCCGGCAATCATCAAGGCATTTCATGAGGGGGTAGAAGATCTGAGCCGTAACGCAACCTTCCACGGCTACGGCCCGGAACAGGGCTACGAATGGCTGAACAAGGTAATTATTGAAAAATCATACCAACCCCTTGGCGTGGAGCTCCTGCCCTCTGAGGTCTTCATCTCCGATGGTTCCAAGTGCGACAGCGCCAATATCCTCGACATCTTCGCGCTCGACAACAAGGTAGCCATCTGCGACCCGGTCTATCCCGTCTACAACGACACCAACGTGATGATCGGACGCAGCGGCGAAGCAGATGAAAAGGGCTACTATCAGGGCCTTATCTATATGCCCTGCACCGAAGAAAATGGCTTTACTCCGGCCATCCCCAAAGAAAAAGTTGACATCATCTACCTCTGTTACCCCAACAATCCCACCGGCATGGTGGCCTCTCGAGAACAGCTACAGGCCTGGGTGGACTACGCCCGGACAAACCAGGCCATAATATTTTTTGACGCGGCTTACGAGGCCTTTATCACCGAGCCGGGGATACCCCACTCCATCTACGAGATTGAGGGGGCAAAAGATTGCGCCATTGAATTTCGTTCCTTCTCAAAAACCGCAGGCTTTACCGGGGTACGCTGCGGCCTGACCGTGATTCCAGAGCAACTCATGGCCCTTACCGCAGACGGCGAAAAGGTGAGCTTAAACAAGCTCTGGCATCGCCGGCAATGCACCAAGTTCAACGGGGTTTCCTATCCGGTGCAACGGGCTGCGGCCGCAGTCTATTCAAACGAAGGCTGGTCGCAGGTAAAGGAAACTATCGCCTTTTACATGGAAAATGCCCGTCTCATTCTGGACGGACTCTCGGCGGCTGGCATCACCTGCTACGGCGGCGTTAATGCCCCCTATATCTGGCTAAAAACACCCCACGACATCAAAAGCTGGGATTTCTTCGACAAGCTGCTCAACGAATGCCATGTGGTAGGCACCCCTGGCAGTGGCTTTGGCCCAAGCGGCGAGGGATTTTTTCGTCTCTCGGCCTTTGGCTCACGCGAAAACGTGCAGGAAGCGGTGCGCCGGATTCAAAGGAACTGGGGTAAATAATATGGGCAATGGGGAAAACAACAACAAAACCGTGCTGGTAACTGGGGGAGCGGGATATATCGGCAGTCATACCTGTGTGGAATTACTGGCCACAGGTTACACGGTAATCGTGGTGGATAATCTGGATAACAGCAGCCGGGAATCACTGCGGCGGGTAGAAATGATCAGCGGCCAGCAACCGGTTTTCTATCAAGCTGACATTCGGGACGCAGAGGCATTACGCCAGATTTTCGCCGACCATGATATCGGGGCAGTGATTCATTTTGCCGGATTAAAGGCGGTGGGGGAATCGGTAGCCATGCCTCTCCGTTATTACGAAAACAATATCGGCGGCACCTTGACTCTGTTGATGGTAATGGCTGAAGCAGGAGTCAAGACCATGGTTTTCAGTTCTTCTGCCACGGTTTACGGGGCGGCGGAGAAAATGCCCATTCAGGAGGACTTTCCGCTTACAGCCACTAACCCCTATGGCCGCTGCAAGTTGATGATCGAGGAGATTCTGCGAGATCTCTGGGTGGCGGATCAAGAGTGGAATATTGCCCTGTTGCGTTATTTCAACCCGGTGGGAGCCCATTTAAGCGGTCTGATCGGCGAAGACCCCGACGGCATTCCCAACAACCTGATGCCTTTCATTTCCCAGGTGGCTGTTGGCCGGTTGCCAGAGCTGGTAGTTTTCGGCAATGATTATTGCACGCCGGACGGCACCGGAGTACGGGATTATATTCACGTAGTCGATTTAGCCCAGGGCCATATCGCTACTCTGGACTATCTCGCTAAACGTCCATTGGTAGAGGGGGGTTACCCTGTCGTGTTCACCTGTAACCTGGGAACCGGCTACGGTTATTCAGTGCTGGAAATGGTCAAGGCCTTTGCCAAGGCCTCGGGACGCAAAGTGGCGTATCGGATCGCCGCCCGGCGACCGGGAGATATCGCAGAATGCTACGCAGACCCAAGCCTAGCTCTGCGCGAACTCGGCTGGCAGGCACAACGAGGCCTGGAAGAAATGTGCGCTGACACCTGGCGCTGGCAAACTAAAAATCCGGATGGTTACAACGAAGTTACAAAAAATCGGATGAACCAGAGCCAAAACGCATTTCAACACAATGCATAATATGAACCAGGCCCGGCTCAGCAATATGGTAAAACACCTGACGTCCCTGACGCGTGCAGGTCAGAAAACCGCGGTCCTTAAGCAAACGCAGATGCTCAGAGGCCATATTGCTGGGAATCTCACAGGCATGAGCAAGCCCACCAACCGAACAGGCTTCCCGAAGCAAGATTTGAATCATCCTAAGCCGATGAGGATGTGACAAAGTCCTCAAACACTCAGCTGCTTGCCCCAGCATCTCCATGTCAAGCAGATCATCAGTAACACTTTCTGTCATCAATCAGGCCTTACTATTATAATGGTGGGCGGAGCGGGGATCGAACCCACGACCTTTGGCTTCGGAGGCCAACACTCTATCCAACTGAGCTACCCGCCCTCAGGGTATCATGTTCTTAATGGCACCTTACTTACCATGTATCGCTTTTCCAGTAAAGCCATTTTCACCGTGGGACAAAGGGTGCAGGCTTACCGCCAGAATCCTTCTGGTACTGGGGTCAATGGCCGCCCGTTGGTCAGAGCGCACACCAAGAAGAGCGATGATTCCCCCTTGATCAACCAGTATTGGTATCCGCCTCCGTTGGTCCAAAGGGATCTTCTGATCAGTAAAAAAATCGCCTACCTTTTTGCGGCCCGGCGCCCCCAGAGGATGAAAACGGTCTCCATCCTGGAAGGCCCTGATCATCAGGGGGAAACAAACTTTTTCGGCATCACAGTACAGAATCTCTGGAGTCTGTTCTGCCCAGCCTTCAGAAAGTGTCTCCAGAAGGCACAGCGTAATCCTTGCGTCCATGGCCTCAACAACATACTCACCCGGGCCGGAAATTTCCCTGGCAAAATAAATCTCTTCCATGCCCGCAGCCAGGAGCTTGCCGCGTAAAGCCTGCCGCCCCTGTGGATAACAAAAATCAAGCCGTCCCTCTGTCTTGATAACCCTTAAACCACGAGCCAGATGCAGACCAGCGCCATTGCCTCCGTTTTCCGCCAGCGCCAGAAGTTGAGCAATCTGCCTGAACGTTGGCCGACAACTCATGTGCCAACAGGCTGTTTCCAGAATACGCCGTCTGATAGCCAAAGGCTGATCCAGAAAATCTACCAGCTTGAGCGTCAGCTCAACAGGTGCGCCTCCGCCCACCTCAACCACCTTGGCATAGGACTGGCTGGCCATTTCCGCCAGCAACTCTTCCTCCCCCTCCAAGATAGCCGCCGTTTCCCGCAGGGAATTACCGATATTGGCGTTGAAATGCTCTTGCAAATAGGGAAGCAAATCAAGTCTGATCCGATTGCGCAGATAAATCCGCTCCTGATTGGAACTGTCGAGACAATAGGGGATATTTCCCGCACTAAGATAATGAAGAATCTCTTCCTTGGCGATCCCCAGAAAAGGCCGGACCACAAGATCATCGCGCAATCTCGCCATCCCGGTCAGGCCAGCGCGACCTGTACCACGGATAAGGCGCAGCAAAATCTCCTCGGCCTGATCATCCGCCGTATGTGCCACGGCAATCTTCGTAGCCCGGTACCGTGCCGCCACCTCTTCCATAAATCCGTAACGCAGATTACGGGCGGCATGTTCAAGGGACAAGCCCTGCTCCTGAGCATAAACGGCAACCTCCACCTTGCCGCATTCACAGACAAGCTGCAGAGCTTTGGCTGCTTCCCTTACCAGATGAGCCTCCGCTTCAGCCTCATTGGGTCGCAGGCCATGATCCACATGGGCAACCACCAAAAAAAGGTCAAAGACCGGGGCCAACTGCGCCAAAACCTGCAGCAGGGCCATGGAATCCGGCCCGCCGGATACCCCCACGACACAACGCTCTCCAGAGGCAATAAATCCCTCACGCCTAATAATTTTTTCTATCTTTTTTATAAAAAAATGCATACGTTTCATCTGCTGGTCATTATTATCTTGAAGAAGCATCTGTCTTTGACTATGTGATATACATTACTGAAACGCATTCTTTTTTTACGAAAACCATTAAGCAACGGATCTCAAATGAACGTACGCAAAGCTGTTATCCCAGTGGCCGGAAAGGGTACGCGCTTTCTTCCTGCCAGCAAGGCGATCCCCAAAGAAATGCTCACCATCGTTGATCGACCTACCATCCAGTATATTGTCGAAGAGGTGGTCGCCTCCGGGATTGAAGAGATTGTTTTTGTCACCAGCCAGGGCAAATCAGCCATTGAAAATCATTTTGACTATGATTTCGAACTCGACACCATCCTCAAAATGAAGGGCAAGGATGCCCTCTGCGAAGAGATCAACCACATCTCAAACCTCATCGACATTACCACGGTCCGCCAGAAAAAACCATTAGGACTGGGTCATGCCATTTGGGCTACCAGAAATGTCATTGGCAACGAACCCTTCATGGTGCTCTTGGGTGATGATCTGGTATTGAGCAAAATCCCGTGCTGCCAGCAGATGCGCACCCTGCACCAGGAGCTGAACGCACCCATCGTGGCGATTCAGAGGGTCCCCACGGAAGAAACCAGCCAATACGGAATCGTAGAGGGCACCAAAATTAGGGAAGGGGTGTATCAGGTAGACCGCATGATAGAAAAGCCAGCCCCCGGCACCACTGACTCCAACCTGGCAATCATTGGCCGTTAT
>Ga0156788_1001_pt1 | contig 12771 bp, 5 predicted proteins | sample RifOxyD3_FD_110737 | JGI IMG/M metagenome (GOLD analysis project Ga0156788, IMG submission 110737) | Deltaproteobacteria bacterium RIFOXYD12_FULL_53_23
TGAGCCAACTGCCGCGTTAAAGATCGAGGCGCCAACCACGTTCAGGGTCAGATCCTGGCCGCCGTCAACAAGGCTGTTAACCGTCAGGTCGTCGCCCGCGCCGGTGGTGGTGATGGTAACCGCAGCGGTGGTCAGGTTCAACTGATCGGTGCCAGCATTACCAATGGTGATATCGCCACCAGACTGGAAGGTCAGGCCGTCAAGGTTGACAATCGCGTTGTTCAGCGTGGTCGCCGTGTCGCCTGCCGCTATCGTTACATCGCCCTTGAAGGTGATGTCGCCTGCGCCGTTGGCGGAGGTGATGCCGGATGCCGTGGCAAGGGTGCTCTCAAAGGAGGTCGTCCCCGTGCTGTTGATCGTCAGAGCCGCGCCCGTGCCATCGCCAATCGGGGTGACCGAGCCGACCGCGGCGTTGAAGGTGGTAGTCCCAGTCACGTCGAGAACAACATCCACCCCACCATCAACTGCATTATTAAAGGTAAGATTATTCCCTGCGCCGCCTTGGGTTGTGAAGGTTGTAGGCGATGCACCCAACAAATCTACTGTTCCGGTAAAGGTAATAGAACCACTTGTGGTCGTTTTGTAAGTAGCTGCATTCAAATCAATATTCGTCCCCGTCACGGCGATGCTGCCACCTGTGACTTCAACAATACCCAAATCAACCTGGGCCGCGTTAGTAACGGTAAAGCCGGTCAGGTCATTGGCTGCTGCGCCATTTACCGTGTCGGCTGCATCACCGATATCGCCGATCACGTTGACTGCGCCATCAGCACCGGTGCCGTTGGCATCCAGAGCCAGGCTGTCACCGCTGGTATCTACCGAACCTATAGCCTGGCGCAGGATAATATCGCCGCCGGTGGCCGCGCCATTGCCGGTACTGATGGTACGGGTGCCGCTCACCAGAATGGTGTCAGTGATGTCAACATTACCGCCGACCGTGCTGATGTCGGCATTGAGGAAGGTCGTGGAACCGGAGCCGACGATGGTCAGGTCATCACCGGAACCGGTGAGGGCGAGGGTACCATTTATATAGATATCCGCACCACCGGCCGGGGCCCAGAGTTTCAGACTGGCCTTGCTGAGAGAAGCACCAGCCGCCGCAACGGTGAGATTACCGGTTTGAGTAGCGCTGCCGATAATGATTTCGCCAATGGTTCCGGCATCCGCCGTTTCCAGTTCGGCCTGGGTCAGCACTCCCGCTGCATCCACCCCGCCCAAGGTAATGGCGGACGCATCAGTCTCACCTCTGAAGGTGATAGTGGCGGCGTTGGCGGAACCCGTGGAAAGCAGGCTCGCGCCTGCGGTTATGGTAATGTTGTCTGAACGAAAACTCATATTGTTGTTGTTGGCATCGATTGCCACGGCGGCGATAGTGATGCTATCGGCATCAGCGCCTTCCGCAGCGGTGACGCTGATGGTTGCAGCTTCTACCGCACCATTGAAGGCGATATCGTTGCCAGAGACTGTCAGGTTCCCTATCCGGCCATTGCCGGCGGCCTCGCCAATAGCGGCCAGAGTCACGTCACCCGTGCCGGCATCAATAGTCAGATGATTATTCCCTACGGCGCCATCAGTGATAGCGCCAAGAGTAATACCGGCATCGGTACCAGCCCCGGAGTTGGTTGAGATAGCAACCGTCCCATCAGCGTCATTCAAGACAATGCTGCCACTGGCGGACAGAGAGAGAGAACCAGCTCCGGCGGCTTCACCGGTGGTGGCCAGATCGCCGGTTACCGTAATATTGCCTGCGGTGGCAGTCAACACTAAGGAGCCGGCAGCACCCGCATCGTTAGCGCCCGTCGTGGTTGCGCCGATAGAGATGGCATCACCGGTGATCACCAGATGATCAAGGCTACTCAGGGTTGCGGCGCTGACATCAACCGTTTGCGTGCCTGCATTAAGCGTAAGACCATCTTCCCAGGCCGTCGAACTGGTAAGCGAACCAGAGACTATGGTGATGTCATTATCGTTAACGCCCGTACCATCGGCATCCAGAACGATAGAACCAGCACCGCCACTCTTGTCCAGAGTGATCGCGGTGCCGCGCAAGGTGATTGTGCTGGCATTACCGCCCGCGATATGGGAGGTAAGATTGCCGCCAAGGGAGATGGCCGCCGCATTGCCGCCAGCGCCATTTGACACGCTGATCGCACCATTATCGGTAGTCACCGCCTTGAGGGTGACGGAATCAAGGGCCTCGACGGTAAAGCTGTTAAGCTCCTTACCGCCGGTAGCGCCGACATCATTGCTGAAGATAATATCCGCAACAGTACCACCCTGGATAGCACGCACGGTCAGATCGCTGTCCGCACCTGTGTCAACGATGGTGCCACTGAAGGTGAGGTCATCAGTGTTGTCGGTGCCGGTGGTACGAACCAGAACCGCCCCTGAACCCGTCAGATCGATACTGCCACTTAAGGTAATCGCGCCATTAGTGGACTGATATGTCGACCCATCCAGATTGATACTGGTGGCTGTTACCGAAATATCATTGGTTGCGGTAATATTCGCCAGATTAGCCGTAGCTGCGCTGGTGACGGTAAAGGCATTGGCTGTAACAGTATTCTGCAGATCAATTGAGCCGCCGCCGGCAACGAGATTCAGGGTGTCGTTGTCACCCGTATCACCTATGGTGCCGGTAACGGTGATATTATCACCAACGCCCGCGCCACCGGTGATGGTCACGGCACCACCCGAAACCAGATCTACGTTTCCATTAAAATCTATCTTGCCGGTATTACTGGTGATAGTGCCGCTGTTCACATCGATACGAGTCGAGGCGGTTATACTGATGTCGTTAGTGGTGACAACATTTTGCAGATCAACAATGGCAGCACTCTGCACGGTCAAGGTGCCAAGAGGATCACCGGCGCCCTGGCCAACAGCAGCGGCAAAGGTTACATTGCCTGTACCTGCGATTACGGTAAGATCCCGCGTCTGTCCCGTTATTGAATCCACACTGGAATTAAAGGCAATATCACCATTATTGGCCGAGGAATTGATCTCCACATTGGCGGTCAATTCAAGGGTACCGGTCAACGCAATAGCGCCTGCTGTGGTGCCGCCGGTAATATTAGCGCCCAGATCGATATTGTCCCCGCTAACAGCAATATCACCAGCCCCGGAACTAATTGCCCCGGCAATGGTATAATCAGCAGTACCTGATCCATTTTCGGTAATGGAAACTGTGCCGCCAGCGGTGCTGATTGTCCCAGCAGCGATGTTAACAAAATTATCGTGGGTCGAGATGAACGATCCGCCGCCAGTGCTGACAGGTGAATTGATGGTCAGGGTGCCAGTTGCATCGCCATCCTGATTTGCCCGCAACCGCACATTACCCCCGCCCGTTGTTACCGCAGCGTTAAGGGTAATGCCGGTGTCGGCATCAAGATAAACAAGTCCGCCTGCTCCACCAGTGGTGTTGATCGCCGAACTGCTGCTGACGCTGATAGAACCGCCGGTTGCGGTCATATTGACCGCGCCCTTGCCGGTGATGATGTCGCCATCCACAGAGATGTTACCCGCGCCATCGCCGCCAGCATTCAACGTGACCCCCAGGCCATTGCCGCTGAAATCCTGGATTACTCCGGCTGCGCCGACGGTAATATCGTTATGGGCAGTCAGGGTCAGTGTCGCAGCGGCACCGCCGCTCTTGGAGATGGGGGCAATGACCAGGATGTTGCCATCCTGTGAATTTGCCCCGCCTGTTCCTGTGGCAATGGTTACATTGGTTCCTGCATCCAGAACGGCATTGATCTCAGCGTTATTGACCACAGAACTATCGGCCGTCGAGGTCCAGGCAGCCGGGCCAGTAACCGGCCCGGCAGGGTTCGCTGTCGCCCCTGTACTAATGGTAATATTATTCGGGTCAAGCAGCCAGGTGCCGCCCACAGCGGCGATATCGATCCCCGCCACATCCAGGAACTGCTTGCCGGAGGTTTCGATAAAACCGCCCTTCCCACCACCAGCGCCCTGCGCCGAGATAGAACCGTAGTAACGCGTGGAATTATCCGCCCAGACGATAACCTTGCCGCCATCGCCAGACTCAAGGGCATCGGCTTTAATGACTGCGGAATCAGAAGCAAAAACGGCCTGGGCGTTCTGCACCTCGGGATTCTTGCCCTGATAGTCGCCGCCCACCAAGACCGTACCGCCGCCGGTCGCGCCGGAGGCATCGATCTCGCCGGTGAGCAAGATTCTGGCGCCAAGAACATCAACAACGCCGCCCTTGCCGGTGGCGCTGGAGGCATCAAGGCTGCCGCTGTTGGCGACAATGCCTTCATCCCCACCGGTCAGGAAAATCCTGCCATCCCGCTCAACCAGGCCCTGAGCCTCGATGATCCCTTCGTTATTAACCACCGTCGCCGCCAGGTCCCCAGCGCCACGGGCGCCCATGTACACCAGACCGCCATCGGCCTTGATCAGTCCTTTATTGCTGGCCAGGGCGCCAACCGCAGCTTCGTTGACCACGATGTTGATCAGGCCGTCGCCGGTCAGATCCATGGTGATCGCGTTACCGGCAGCCAGAGCCACCGTGCCCATCCTGGCGGTGACGATACCTTCGTTGATTACCTCAGGGGCGAGCATCACCACATAACCGCCCTCAGCGGCGTTGATCTCGCCCTGATTGAGGATGGAGCCGGCCGAGCCGCCGTTTACGAAACGGTAGTTGCCGGAGAGGAAGTCGGAATCACTGATATTAAGGGTGGAGGCCACCAGGCCCTGGACATCGACCTTGGCGGTGGAGCCGAAGATCACCCCGTTGGGGTTGATGAGAAAAACCTGGCCATTGGCGGTAAGAGAACCCATGATCAACGAGGCGTCGGAGGAAGAGACCCGGTTCAAGGCCACAGCCTGGGCGTTAGGCTGGAGAAAGTTGACCGCTGCGTCCTTGCCGATATTGAAGGTGCCCCAGTTGGCGATCATCTGCTGACTCGCCTGGTTCACCGTCATGTTGGCGCCGCTCTGGCTGATGCTGCCGGAGCCGGAAGTAATGTTGCCATCGGTGGGCAGGGCATTGGGATCAAGGGCAAAGGCCTGGCCGCTAAGAGAGGCGGCCAACAGGCCGACGAAGGCGCCGGCCACTGTGCCATGCCGCCGCATGGAGGAGCCCGCCGAGGTCTGGAGACTGGAATTACCTGCGTTCTTCTTATGGTTGATCCGGCTGCTCATTCTTTTGATTTTTCTCACGGTGTCTCTCCTGTTAAATCGCCCTGAACTTGTCTGGGTGAAAAGGCCCGGCGGCGTGAAAGCCGCCCCCAACCTGTAAATTCCTGCTTTTATTTTTCCTTATGCCTTAGAACTGCTTGACCATCTGCAGCCAAAAACGGTTGTCATCGTCACGGTTGTCGGAATCGTTGCCATTGGCGTCACGGCCCGCGTTGTCACGAATCTTTCTGGCATAAATGGCCCGAAGCACATAGTCATCAGTCTTGGTCAGGTTGAAGCCGATCCCGGCTCCGTCAATGCTGTAGCTGTTGAGCAGAGCAGTATTGCTCCCCTGCCAGCCGTACCAGGTTTCTTCATACAGACTGAGTACCCGGCCAAAATCGTAGAAAAAGACCAGCTGCGGAACACCATACTTGTTATCGAGGGGCAGATCCCAGCGCAGCTCCAGATTGACCAGCAAGGCCTCGTCAGCCGCAGCCTCGCCCTGCGGGTAGGCGCGCACCCCGTAAGGGCCGCCCAGGCTGAATTTTTCGGAAGAATCAAGATTGCCGGAAGCAAACTGGCCCTGCAGGGAAGCAAAGGCTGAAAGACTAGGGGTAAGATACTGCATTCGGGAGAGATTGTAGCGAATCTTGCTGAAGCTGCCATCGGTGCGGCGCGTCTGGGCATCCGTGGCCTTGGCTACGGCATCCTGAATATCAAGATCGCCCTTGAAAAGGCTTAAACCCGCAGCGTTGACCGCGCCGCCACCAATCCCGTCGCGCCAGTCGCCGTTAAGGCCAAAGGTGACAACATCAACCTGCCGGTCGTTAATGGTATGTCCCAGGCCTTCGTCCTCCATCCGCTTATAGTCGTAGCCAAAGATGCCGTAAAGATTGGTTCGGCGGGAGCGGACAAAGGGATGGGCGGCATAAAAGCTGAGCACACTGGAATCGCCTTCGTAGCCAAGGATCTCCAGATCCTTGCCAAGTTCGTACGTCAGGCTGGAGTAGGCAAGACCCAGCTTGGTGCCGTAGCTGCCCACCGGCAGGTTGTAGCCGATCCGGCCCAGCAGCAAGCCACTGCCAGCGGTTTGCGCCCGCAGGGAAAGCTGATCGCCGTAGCCGGAAAGATCGTTGACATTGAGGGAGGCCCCAGCCCGGTAAACCCCGGTGTAACGGTTGCCAAAGTTATCAAGATCAACCGAGCCGGAAAAAAGACGGCTCTCTTTAACATTAAGGAGAAGGTCTGCCGCGCCAACCGAAGTGCCGGGGGTAAGGGTCGAGGTTACATTGATCCCGGGCAGGTCGTTGAGCAGAAGCAGGCTGCGTTCAAGCTTACTGTCTTTGGCGACAGCTTCCTTCTTGAGGTCGGCGATAAGAGCCTCAACCTGGGCCTTGCGCAGGCGTTTGGCCTCGTCGAGGTTGACCTCGACCTTATCAATCTTGCCTTCCAGCACCGCCACTTCCAGCTTGCCGTCCTTGATCTCCTGCTTGGGCAGGTAGGCTCTGGCCAGCAGATAGCCCCGATCGCGATAATATTTGCTGATATCGCCGGTGAGCTGGTTGAGTTCGACAAAGGTGAGGGTCTTATCTTCGTAGCCAGCCAGGATCTTGGCCAGCTCCTCCTGGGTGACCACGGTCATGCCGGTGACCGTGATCTTGGCCACCTTGACCTTGGCTTCTTTAGAGAGAACCAGCCCTGAGCGGGGGGCCTCCTTGACATCAATAACCGGGCTGGTTGCAGGCTTGCTCAGGGCCGGGGCCTTGGTCGAGTCCATGATCGTGCCCGCGTCTGGAGTCGGGGCGGCATGGGCAGCGGAAAGTGAAACGCCCGTTAGGATTACGGCGCTCAACAGACTCAGACGGTAGGAACAACGCTTGCTCGACTTGTAGGTTTTCATAGGCTGGCTCGACCCTCGATTCTCCCGCTCGACGCAGCGGTTTTGTTAATAAAAAGGCACTACTACACAGTAGTTTTCAGACTGTATCAATTTCTTCACGCTTGTGTCAATTTTTTTTGTTATTTTTTTATAAACTTAGAAGCCATAAATCAGAAGTCAGGATTCAGAATTCAGGATTCAGAAGTCAGGATTAAATAATACTGGCATATGAATACGCCCTCCTGAATCCTGAATTCCGACTCCTGAGCAATTACTTTTTAACTTTTGCCGGAGGCGTCCCCCGCCGTGTCCTCCGCTTCGTGCGGGGCGACCGTAAACTGAGTGTTGAGTGCTGAGTGCTGAGTGGTGTCGTCCGCTTCGCGCGGGGCGATTCCTTCTCCCTGGCCGGTTGTGGTCGCCCCGGTTCCAAAACCTGTCGCTGGCTGCGCCGCTCTCCGGTGCTCCGGGCCACGGGGATAGCCTGACGGCTCTCGCAATCCAGGCCCGTGACATACATGGCCGTAGAGATCGTTCCCGGCGTGGGGGTGAAATCCTGAAACTGCCGAACCGCCAGACCGAGCGTACTTAGACGCGCCGCCATCTTCTCTGTATCGGCAAGGGTGCAGCCCGGATGGGAAGCAATCAGATAGGGGGTAAAATGAAAAATTTTCCCCGCCTTTTTGCCGATCTCCCGGCACAGAGCGAGAAATTCCTCCAGCACCGGCAAGCCTGGCTTGTGCATGAGCCGCAGCACCTTGTCCTCGGTATGTTCCGGCGCAATCTTCAGCGCTCCTGGGGTATGCTCCAACAATATCTTCCGCAAGAGACGCGGAGTTTTCAGAAGCAGCTCCATCCTCAAGCCCGAGGAAACGAAAAGATGTTTGATCCCGGCACAACCTGCCACCGCCTCCAGCAGACCAAGCATCGCCTGCTCGTCAATCTTTAAAAACTTGCATACCCTGGGATACAGGCAATCATGGCGTTTGCAGGACTGCGGACTGTTGCAGCCTGTGCCATACAGGTTAGCGGTGGGGCCGCCCAGATCGCTGATGGTGCCGGAAAAATCCGGCTGTCCGGCAAGCCGCAGCGCCTCCTGAACCACGGAATCTCGACTTCGGCTGACGACCTTGGGCCCCTGATGCCTGGAAATAGCGCAGAAGGAACAGTTGCCGCAACAGCCGCGCACAATGGTGAGCGAATCCCGGATCATCCGGCAGGCCGGGACATCGCCGCAGGCTGGATGGGGTTTGCGGGTAAAAGGCAGGCTGTACAGGGCATCAAGCTCCGCAGTGTCCAGCGGGGCGGCGGGCTGGTGCTGCACAACCCAGGCGGCCTGCTGAAACTGCAACAGAGGCTCGCTGGCATAGGCCCTGGCCTGACGATCCACGGTGAGCTCGGCCTCAAGAAACAGAGCCAACTTGGCCTGAATCTCCGACCAGGAAGACAGAACCAGGGGGGAGGCAAACTGACGCGCCGCCATTTCCTTTTCCGGCAGGCGTTCGCAGGTGCCGGGAATACCGGCCAGAGCATGGCCCTTGGCAAGCCGGGCCGCAGTCTCCAGCACCGCCCGCTCACCCATGCCGTAAATGAGAAGATCGGCCTTGGCATCGGTAAGCACCGAACCCCGAAGTCGCTGCTGCTGATAGTCGTAATGCACGAAGCGACGCAGGGAGGCCTCGATACCTCCAAGGATCACCGGCACCTCAGGATAAGCGGCCCTGGCCAGATTGCTGTAAAGGATGGTAGCCCGATCCGGTCGCCGCCGCAGTTTTTTCTCCGCCTTATCGCCGAAATAAGGGTTGCCGCCGGGAGAATAGTCGTCACGGTCACGCACCTTGGCGTTGCCGCTGTAATTGGCCACGATGGAGTCCAGGTTGCCTGCGGTTATGCCGAAAAAAAGGCGCGGCGCGCCAAACTGGCGAAAATCATCCGGGGCATGGTGGCGGGGCTGGGAAAGAATGGCCACCCGGTAGCCGTTGGCCTCGAGCAGACGACCGATCAGGGCCACGCCAAAGGAGGGATGATCCACATAGGCATCCCCGGTAACCAGCACCACATCGACATACTTCCAGCCTCTTGCCGCCATCTCCGCCCCGGAAGCCGGGAGGAAGAGTCCTGTTTTTTCAAAAACCAAGGTTTTTTCTCCTCGTGCAGACAAAACAAAAATACTGACACCTGAATCTGATGGAATCGTAACAACCAGGAAACCTATGGGAATAAATGGATTAAAACTTTGCGACGTTGCGCCTCTGTGTTAAAAAATGAGTTGCCACGAGCCCATCAATACTGAGATGGTGTAAAGCAGGAATCAAGTTCAACGGGCCGGAAAGACCATAATAATTCAAGCCCACAGCATACAGCATCAAGAACCGCCGCTGAAGAAAAAAACGAACGGACTGCGCCCCCCATGCCCCGCATTTCTTATTGACGAAAAAGCCGTGATCAGTTTTAATACTTCGATTTTTTTCTGAGGGTTGCAACCAGCATATTTTCTCGCACTGAAAGGGCCCCTTTATCCTTGCTATATACTCTGTATCAATTTTGCGGCTGGCTCTTTTTCGTTGTCGTCTCTCCTTTTGCCTGTGTGTATCTTGCTTTCTCGGGCAAACATCGCCAAGGTCTGAGACAACGCTTTGGCCAGGTGGAAGAGGTGCAACTTGATGAGGATAAACCAGTCCGCATCTGGATGCACGCTTCATCTGTTGGCGAAATCCAGGTTGCCAAGGCACTGATTTCCGAGATCAAAAGACAATTACCCGAAGCGTCCATCGTTGTCTCCACCGGACATCGCCAAGGACTGCTCATGGCGGCCAACCAGTTGCCGGACGATGTCCCCTGTTTTTTTGCCCCGCTTGATCTGATCGGCATTGTCAACCGGACCCTGAAAACGATCCGGCCTACGGTATATGTCTGCCTGGAAACAGAGCTGTGGCCCAATATCATCCGGCAGGCGCAGCAGCACGGCGCGAAGCTGTTTCTGCTCAACGGCCGCCTTTCGGCAAGATCGTATGACGGCTACCGGAGAATAAAAAGCCTGATGCAGGATCTGCTCGCCTGTTTCACCAGGATTTCCGTTATTCAGGGTGATGACGCCAGGCGGTTCAGAGCCCTGGGCGCAAACCCTGCCCGCATGCGAATTCTGGGCAACGCCAAGTACGACCAGTCAAGCAGCCGGACAGACCAGCATCTGGCGGCGCATTACCGGCAGAGGCTGAATATCCACCGCCAGCAACCGGTGCTGGTTACCGGCAGCACCCATACCGGCGAGGAGGCAATGCTGATCGAGGTGTTCCGCTCCCTGCAACGGCAACTCCCTGATCTTGTCTGGATCGTTGCCCCCCGGCATCTGAGGCGACTTACCGAGATTGAAAAGCTCTTTGCAGATCAAGGGCTTGCCAGCATGCGCCTGCAGCAGAGCCAGGAACAAGGCCGCCGGGCCGAGGTGATCATGGTTGACACCATGGGTGAACTGGCCGGTCTCTATTCCGTGGCCACCTATGTTTTCTGCGGCGGAAGCCTGGTGGAGCGCGGCGGCCATAACGTTTTAGAAGCGGCGGCCTGGGGAACCCCTGTTTTTTATGGGCCTCACATGGCGGACTTTGCCGATGCCAAGGCGTTGCTTGAAGCGGAAAAAGCCGGGTTCTGCGTAAAAACACCCCAGGAACTCGCCAGCCGCCTGCTCTATTTTATAGCAAGGCCAGAAGAATATGCCGTGGCCGGGCGAGGCGCCCTGAAGGTCGCGCGCAGGCAACAGGGCTCGGCTAAAAAACAGGTCACCCTCATTAAAGAGGCTCTGCATTCCATAACGCATTCATCTTGCGTGTATTCTACAATTTAGGGGCTGTTAATGAATAAATTGTCTATTTTAATTTGTTCATTTATAGCCCATTATGCCGCTTATATCATTTTCAAGTCGCACTTTGTAAACAACGGCTTAGAGGTTAGAAGATTATTATGAAAGCACTTATCGCCCTTGAAGACGGCACTATTTTTGAAGGAAGATCCTTCACCGGCTCCGGAGAAACCAGGGGCGAGATCGTATTCAATACCGGGATGAGCGGCTACCAGGAGGTGCTCACCGATCCTTCCTACAAGGGGCAGATCGTCACCATGACCTATCCGCTCATCGGCAACTACGGGGTCAACCAAGAGGACATGGAATCAGACCAGGTGCAGGTTGAGGCGTTTCTCATCAAGGAATACAATGCCTTCCCCAGCAACTTCCGCGCAACCGGCACCCTGGCTGATTTTCTCAAAAAAGACGGCATCCTTGGCGTAGAAGGCATCGACACCCGGGCTCTTACCCGTCACATCCGTAATGCCGGGGCCTTGAAGGGCATTGTCTCCACCGAGGATCTCGACCCCAAATCCCTCATCCAGAAGGCCAAAAATTCACCCGGTCTTGTTGGCCGGGATCTGGTTCGGGAAGTGACCTGCGCCAAGCCCTACGGCTGGCGCGACAACCGGCCTGTTCCCGGCAGCCATTTCAGCACGACCGCCCCAGGTAAATACAAGGTGGTCGCCTATGATTTCGGCCTGAAATACAATCAGCTCCGCCTCCTGGCCGAGCGGAACTGCGCGGTGCAGGTTGTCCCCTGCACCACCTCAGCTGCGGAGATTCTGGCCATGAACCCGGACGGGGTCTTTCTTTCCAATGGCCCAGGTGATCCGGCCGGCATTCCGGGAATTGTCGACAATATTCGCGCCCTCTTCGGAAAAACACCCATCTTCGGCATCTGCCTGGGCAATCAGTTGCTCGGGCTGGCCTATGGCGGCAGCACCTACAAACTCAAGTTCGGCCACCGGGGCGTCAACCAGCCGGTCAAGGATCTCCTTACCGGCAAGGTTGAAATAACCTCCCAAAATCACGGGTTCTGCGTGGACATGAACAGCCTGGACAAGGACGAGGTGGAAATTACCCACGTCAACCTCAACGACAACAGTGTCGAAGGCATGCGGCACCGAAAATACCCGATATTCTCGGTGCAGTATCATCCGGAAAACGCCCCCGGCCCCCACGATTCACTGTACCTTTTTGACCGATTCCTCGACATGATGCGGCAGCAATAACTGTCAACATTACTTATTAAATATAACCTTGAATAATTCATCTTTTCGTCGCTCTCCCGAAGAAGGTAATTGTTCAGAAGTCGGAATTCAGAAGTCAGAAGGGCGTATTCATGTAGTATTCTTAATTCTGACTCCTGAATTCTGAATTCTGAATTCTACGGATTTTTCAAGGTTCCCTAAAAATAACAACTCGATATAACTACAGGCAGGTAAAAAATCCGATGCCCAAAAGAACCGACATTAAAAAGATTCTGATTATCGGCTCCGGCCCCATCATCATCAGCCAGGCCTGCGAGTTCGACTATTCCGGCACCCAGGCGGTCAAGGCCCTGAAAGAGGAAGGCTACGAGGTCGTCCTGATCAATTCCAATCCGGCGACTATTATGACCGATCCCGAGATTGCCGACCGTACCTACATCGAGCCCATTACCCCGGAGATGGTGGCCAAGATCATCGAACGGGAACGCCCGGACGCGCTGCTGCCCACCCTGGGCGGACAGACCGCCCTCAACACCGCGATCAAGGTCGCCGAGTTGGGTGTGCTGGAAAAATACGGGGTGGAATTGCTCGGCGCCAACATCGAGGTCATTAAAAAAGCGGAAGGACGGGACTCCTTCCGGGATGCCATGCGCAAAATCGGCCTCAAGGTTCCGGAAAGCGTCATCATCCAC
>Ga0156788_1124_pt1 | contig 12000 bp, 13 predicted proteins | sample RifOxyD3_FD_110737 | JGI IMG/M metagenome (GOLD analysis project Ga0156788, IMG submission 110737) | Deltaproteobacteria bacterium RIFOXYD12_FULL_53_23
CCTTCTGGATATTGGGGGAGAACATCGATAAAACCAGATCCGTTGTCAACCATGGCAGCACCTCTTTGCCCAAATATCCGTGATGCCCACTCCACGGATAGGCCTCGGGCAAGGGAACCATCCCGGCACGGACCGGATTGAGGTGGATATACCGGACGATCTCCATCAGATATGCGTCAGCGTCCAGCAACAGCGCCTTGTAGCGCCCCTGAAATACATGCCCCGTGCGGGATTGTGCATGGTTGATCCATTTGGTGTAGCGCAGGGAAAGATTCTGCATGATCTGTGACAAGGGGATGTTGCCGATCTGGAGAACGAGATGGATATGGTTGCTCATCAAGCAAAATCCGTGGACCCGGCAGCCGAACTTTTCCACGACGTATTGGAGAAAATGGTAGAAACGGAACCGGTCGAGGTCGTCGAAGAAAACCGGCTGTCCGGCGTTACCACGGAGGATAACATGGTAGACTGCGCCGGGGAAATGGATGCGAGATTTACGTGCCATGATCACATCATACGGGAGAATGGCAGAAAGTCAAGCCTGACCCCAATGGTCCTCTGACCCCAATGGTCCTCCAATAGTCCTTTGAATGTCCCCGGAACTCCGCTGGTCAGGGCATGGAGGACATTCTCTTCGTCGTCAACGCAGAGGACTTTGATCGTTTCCGCCATCTCCCTCTTCTTTTTCGGCCTCGACCCGCACCGGCAGCCGCACCCGGAAGGTGGTGCCGCCCCCGGGGGCGCTGACTGCGGTAATATCGCCGCCGTGCTGCTTAACGATATCATAGACAATACTCAGGCCCAAGCCGGTACCCTTGCCCACCGGCTTGGTGGTGAAAAAGGGCTCGAAGATTCGGCTCAGGTGTTCGGGGGCGATCCCGCCGCCGGTATCAGTAACGGCGATAAAAATCGAGCCGTCCTCGCTCCAGGAATTGATCGTGATCTTGCCCTGCTTCGCAATCGCCTGGGCGGCGTTGATCAACAGGTTTAAAAACACCTGATTAAGCTGCTGGGGATGACACCAAGTCTGGGGCAATTCCCCGTATTCTTTGATTACCTCGGCCTTGTATTTCAACTCGTTCCAGGCGATGTTCAGAGTCTCTTCCAGGCACTGGTTGATGTCGGCCTGGCTGAAGCGGGCCTGGTCCACCCGGGCGAAATTCTTGAGGTTCTGGACGATCACCTTAACCCGCTCCACTCCTTCCAGAGATTCCCGGATCAGGGCGCCGGCATCTTCCAGGGCGTAGTCGACTTTAAGGCTTCGGCGCAGGGCGACCGCCTCTTCCTGTTCGTTCTTTTGCCCGGTCTGTTCGAGGAGGCGCTGCTGATGGGCGATGAACTCCTCCAGCCGGGCCTGGTATTTGGCCAGGCTGCTCAGGTTGCTGGTGACAAAGCCCACCGGGTTGTTGATTTCATGGGCCACTCCGGCCGCCAGCTGACCGATGGCGGCCAGCTTTTCCTGTTGCAGGAGACGGGCCTGGGAGGACTTTAACTCCTCGTAGGCGGCGTTCAATTCCCGGTTTTTTTCTTCCAGTTGGGCGGCGATCCGCGCCTGTTCGGTAATGTCATGCAAGGCCAGGACGATTTCGATCTGCTCGACCAGGGCCGCCAGCAGCTTTTTTTCCATGCCGCTGAAGGGGTGGTCCGCGGCCCGGCGCAGGCAGAGCAGCCCCAGGGAGACGCCGCGGATGGTCAGGGGGGCGAGGACCACGGTATCGTCGGCGGCAAAGGAGGTCGCCATCGCCGGCGAACGCCGCCACTCCTCCCAGGCCCCGGTGATCCAGGAGGGCAGTTCGTCGGTCGTGGCGAGGCCGTCGTATTCCCGGCAATAAGAGCGGGGCTCACCATCCGTCCGCCAGGTAATCTCGGTGCGCAATCCCTCCTGTTTTTCGTAGGTCAGCAGCAGGGCCACCCGTTCTACGGCAAAGGTTTCGAACAGCAGGTCGATGATCAGCTGGCGCAGTTTGTCCCATTCCGCGGTCAGTCCCAGTTGCCGGACAAAGGCGTAAAGATGTTCGGTCTCCCAGTTTTTGCGTTTGATTTCGGCGAACGAACGCTTGATCGCCTGGCTCATGACGTTGAACTGGACCGCCATGTCCTGAATTTCGCCGCTGGCCTCCACCTCCACCCAATGGTTGAAATCGCCCCGCCCAACCTGGACGAAGCCTGCTTCCAGTTGCCGCAGGGGGCGGTGCACATAGCGCCGTACGATCAGCGAGATGACCGCCGCCACCAGCAAAAAGGTAAAGGCGCCGGTGATTAGCGTGCGGACCAGAATGGTGCGCAGCATCGTGAAAATATCATCAAAGTGCGCGTCGTAGATGAAGATGCCGAGATTTTTTTGCTCCGGGGGATGACAACCGTGGCAGGCCGGCTCATTGACCACCTTGATCACATTGCGCAGCACCGGCCCGTTCGCGGTTTCCAGCAACACTGCCGTCCGCGACGGCGGCGTCCCGGGCTGTTGGTGACAGACCGTGCATTCCGCCTCCCGTTCCCGATCGAACCGGCGTCCCTCCAGGCGGCGGTCGCCTGAGACCGCCACCGTGCCGTCAACGGCCAGAATGCTGAGGTTGGAGGGTTGGACGATTGCGTATATATCGGCCACCGTGTGGCGGATCATCTCCCAGTCGTTTTTCAGCATCGCGTGGCGGAGAGACTTTTCCACGGTGCGGGCCGCCCGCAGTGCCTCGTCGCGGGCAATATCGGTAAAGTGGTCCCGCTCGTAAGTCCAGATCCCGAACAGCGACACCGCGATGGAAAGCCCCAGCAACAGCAAAAGGCTGGCCAGCAGCTTGAAGTGAATGGTGCGGGTTATTTCTTGAATCCGGTCCAGCATCTCATTTCCCCTCGTAATCGTTTACCGACCCGCAGCATATGTTCGCATGCCTCCCTCTCCACCGGCGTGGAGGTCTGGGGGGACATCATATATTCCGGAAAGTGCAAAAGGACGAAGTGCAAAGGAGTTAGTTTAATAGCTTGACAGCTTGTTAACTTATCAAAATTACTCCGTCACCCTCATCCCATGATCACATCATACGGGAGAATGGCAGAAAGTCAAGCCTGACCCCACTGGTCTTCATGACCCCACTGGTCTTGCGATCAGATCTTCGGGCTTCGTGTAATTGTAGTTGACAAGCAGACGATCTATCAGTTCTTTTTCAATGGCCATATGAGCTCCTATTTAGAGTGGGGTCTCGAAGTACCCCTGAATGGCCATTTACACAAACTATTTTACACCCTCCCCCAATGGCCTCCCTTCCACCCCCCCAGAGCATACGGAACTCGATCTATTGGGGCGATGTATGCCAGGAAATGTCAACCTTCCGATGACTGGCGACACAATCGCGCAGATAAAGATTGATGAGGCTTTGATACGGGACGCCCTTCTCCTCCGCCATTTGCTTGAAATAGCCGATAACGTCTTCGCTCAACCGCATAGTGACCGACTTTTTCAGTCTGGCCGCATAAGGATTTTTGCGTGATTTCATTTTAGACAGATCATATTCAGCTTTCATGATCCAACACCTCTATAAAAGTTGCTCTCGTTTTTCGTGGCTTTCCGGGCCGAGATGATCCGAATAACGTTGCCGTGCTCCCGTTCGCAATGGCAGACAATCAGCATGCGGGCTACATCACTGAAGCCCAGCATTAAAAACCGCTCCTCCGCCCCGGAACTGGCCTCATTAAAAAACTGCACCGCGAACTCGTCGTAGAAAACAGATTGGGCTTCCTCAAACGAGACACCGTGTTTCCTCTTGTTTGAGGCGGCTTTAACTGTATCCCACTCGAACCTGATCATAATTACATTGTACGTACATTGTGAAAATTATCAAGAAGCAATTAAGCTCCCAAGCGGAACAGGGGAAAATTAAAGCCAATCAGAGATCATAGGCCAGCGTCGGATAATGGGGGTTTATGTCAGAATGGCAGTAAGTCAAGCCTGACCCTGTTGCCCCCGGAGGCGAACCCTCCCGGAGACGCATGGAGGCTGCCCCGCTCTTTTCCCTGGCGCGCACATTATGAAATGAACTAATTTAATATCCTGTCCCCGAACTACCCCTGAATGCAAAACCTAAGTGGATGTTTTCGCCAGACGAAACATTTTAATCTGGGGAATGCCCCTGGTTTTTCCGGATTATTGAATATTATTTCTCGGATTTCATGTTCGTATAACTCGGATTATGTGCTATAGTTGATGAACTGGGAGGGGATTAAAAATGCTTTATGATCGGCACATAAAGGCAAGACTGCTTGAGCTGCTGCATGATTTTCGCATTGTCTATCTAACCGGACCAAGGCAGGCGGGCAAGAGTACCCTGGCCAAGGAGATCGCGCACGAACAGGGCCTCGCCTATTACACCCTTGATGATGCCGCCCTGCTCGCCTCCGCCCAAAGCGACCCCCACGGCCTGCTTGCTTCACTGTCTACCCCTGTGGTTCTTGATGAATTCCAGATGGCGCCCCAATTGGTCAATGCCCTCAAAATGGTTTCCGATGCCGCCGATGGCCGCAAGGGACTCTTTCTTCTCACCGGTTCTTCGGATATTTTCCGCTCCGCCCGGGTACAGGAAGCGTTGCCTGGGCATATGGCCCGGATCGAACTGTATCCCTTGGCACTGACCGAACGCTTTGCCGTTCGTCATAACGCCATCGATCTCCTCTGTAATGGCATCTTTGTAACGTCTTCGTCCGAGGCCATGGATCGCAAAAGGCTGGCCGAGATGCTCATCGCCGGCGGCTATCCCGAAGCGATCTCGAAACAGCCGCGCTCCCGCAGTGCCTGGTTTTCTTCCTACATCGAAGGGCGGTTGCTCAAAGATTTTGAGATGATGCATCACGCCAAGGGAGATTATCACACCAAGCTTTCCGCCCTTGTTCGCAACCTGGCCGGCATGACCGGCAACCTGATCAGATACGCCAATATCGCCAATGATCTCTCCCAGGATGACAAGACCGTAAAAAAATACATCGAAATCCTGGGGTTGATGTTCATCGTCCGCCTTCTGCCCTCGTATGTACGCAACCGCGCCAAGCGGGCCGTGGTCGGGATGCCCAAGCTCCATTTCCTCGATACGGGCCTGGCCTGCCACCTCCTGGGTTTAAAAAAACCGGAGCCCCTGCATGTGTCACAATTTTTCGGCGGCCTGGTCGAAAGCATGGTGGTCTGCGAGCTGTTGAAACATGCCACCTGGGCGGAGGAGGAGGTGGATTTTCATCACTTCCGCGACCGGGACAAAAATGAGGTCGATCTGGTTATTGAACAGAGCGACGGTCGGGTGATCGGGATCGAGGTCAAGGCGTCGATGAGTGTGCGGGCAGAAGATTTTTCAGGTCTGGCCGCCTTTGCCGAGTATGCCGGCAACCAATTTCAGCAAGGGGTACTCTTTTACTCCGGCGACAAGATCCTCCCCTTCAAGATCAGAAATGTCGTTTTCCATGCCCTGCCGATCTCTCTCTTGTGGACTCCTCCTGCCACTGCACCGGGAAATATTGTGGCATAAGTATCCCCTTCTTCAGCAAGGTCTCATCTGCGCTATGATGTAATCTTTGAGTCAGAACCCACCAACAAAGCCGTTGGCCGCAGCTGGACGCCCGCCGAAAACAACTTGCACACGCGTACCAAAAATGATACACATCTTATTATGAATCCAAGTATGACAGTCCATTTCTTCAAAACAGAATCTGGTGCGGAACCGGTACGGGAATGGCTTCGCGGTTTACCGGCCATTGACCGCAAAATTATCGGCGAGGATATCAAGACCGTTCAGTTTGGTTGGCCGCTTGGTATGCCGCTTGTTGATCATCTGGACGGCGATATCTGGGAGATACGGGTCAGACTGGACAGACGGATCGCACGGATCATGTTTGTTGCCGAAAATGGGCTGATGATCCTTTTGCATGGTTTCATCAAAAAGACTCAGAAAACCGCACAGTCAGACCTTGATCTCGCCAAAGCCAGACTCAAGCAGCTAAGGAGAAAAAAATGAAAACCAACGCCCATGTCGGAAGCAGTTTTGACGAATTCCTGACCGAAGAAGCCATGTTGGAAGAGGCCACAGCCGTAGCCATGAAACGAGTCATCGCGTGGCAAATCGAGCGGGAGATGGCCACCCAAAAACTCACCAAAACCACATTGGCCAAGAAGATGCATACCAGCAGGGCCGCCCTTAACCGCCTTCTTGACGAAACAGACACCAGCCTGACGTTGACAACGTTGGCAAGCGCTGCCGCCGCCCTTGGTAAAAAATTTCGGGTTGAACTGGAGATCGCATAGGTCAAACAGTCCGTCACTGCGGCGAAAAACCATTACAGGCCGAGATGCAGGCGGATTGCGGCGTCAATCGCCGTCATCCGTTTCTTGCCGAGGCGGCCTTGCGCTGCCCCGACAATACGCTCCTTGGCAATGGTCCGAATCTGCTGGGCCTGGACTTTGGAAGGCTTCGGCAATCCGGATTCCCGAGGATCGAGAGAAACCTCGAAGGGATATAGCTTGGTTACATTGGAGGTGATGGGCAGCACCGTGACCGTCCCAGCGGCGCGGTTGTTGGCATCGTTGCTGACCAGAAGCACCGGTCGGCGCTTGTTGATCTCCGCTCCCACAGTGGGGCTCAAGTCGGCGTAATAAATCTCACCACGTTTCATCGGCCAACCCATCTGCATTGGTAGCCTCAAAAGCCGGGTCCACCTCGGTCGCGGCCTCGCGGTATGCCGCCTCCAAACTCTCCTGCCGCAAGCGTTCCAAGGCCATTTCGATCACCTTGGAGCGGCTCTTCAAGGCGTGATTTTCCTTGTAGCGCTCGACAAAATCGAGCAGGGACGGGGGCAGGGAGATGGAAACTTTTTCGGCAAGCATGGTCTCCTCCTTTTTAGTATTCCATAAACAGAATACCAAAAGTAGCAACTAACGGCAAGTGATTTTCTTGCCCCGTGCGCCAAGTGCGATCTCGCCCGGCCTCATACCAAACGAGGCACCACCTGCCACAACCATTCAACAAACGAAATCCCCATATAGCAGGCCAGGATCCAGTAGGCGTTACCGATAAACCAGCTTGCCAGAAATATCCGCCAATCACGGCTTACGATTTATCAATCTACTTCTGAATGAACCCAGAGAAATACCCTTTGTAACGATGGCGTAATTCCGGATTGCGCCAGTCGTCTTCGGTCACGAAACCTCGGCAGGTCTTGGTGCCGCAATGGCAAGTCATCTGGTATGGCGTTTTCCCAGACCTGGCCCCGCTTACTATGGGCGAATGTCCGAAAGTCAGGCCTGACCCCAAAGTTCCTCAAATTTGATTCTTGTGTTTATGATCGCTGTTCCTAATACAGTTGCAACAGCGATACCTATTGTTGGCAGTATTGCTTCTATCATTTTAGTAGCCCTCTGTGGAATAAGAGTATTTTCTTTGTTTGATGCTCTTGCTGTGTTTTGTGGCGGGCGCGAATGCAGTTGTTGTGATATGCCCAACGTTCAAATTGAGGGGCTGGCCGTCACAAACCTTGGCCGGAGCCCCGAAAGTTCAAAAAACCGCAGGCCGTAAAGAGAGCGCATACGGCCAGTCCCGCTCGAATGCAGGGTTAGATTATTTGGACAGCATCTTTTCAAGGCTTTTTTCGAAGCTTGAAAAAGAAACTGCACTCATGATGTCGTCAGCTAGCTTGTGGACGAACATGAGTTCATCAATGCCGCGAGCCTCTAGATTCTTTCGAAGCCTGAAATAAAATTTCTTGTCAGGATGATCTGCGCTTGGGTATTGCAAATTGTGTTCTGCTGCGAGAGCGTCCAGCGATTCAACTTGGAAATATTTGTCATTTATTGTTTTTTTGAGTTGAGTGTTTTGGTTTTCAATAACGATCTCGTATAGGAATTTTTCAATACTTTTTATTGGAAGAAACAACTTCTTCAAACCTTCAAAATATTTCGGGATTGAGTTTTTGACGTCACCGTCGATAACGCTAAATATCTCTCTTCCAATCCCAAGGACATTGTTATTAAGAAGCTCCTTTTGAAGTGTCAATACATTACTCCAGCCACCAACTGGAACAACGTGGACTAGCTTGCTAGATTTCAGGTTTTTTTGTTCCAAGACTTTATCTACAACAGTCTTGGCTAGATCATCCTCGACAAGAAGAAGATAATCAAAGCCATCGTGCTTGTATACATCCCTGATTACATAGCTTGGAAAGCCGGGGTTTACAATGCTAATGACGCCAGAGTTGTTTTCTATTTTGTATATATTCTTTGGCTGAATCTTTCTTATTACCTCTGGGGAGTGGGAGGTAAGAATAACCATCAATTCTTGAGATGACCGAACGAGTTCATTCATTAGGTCAATAAATCGACTTACCGCAATTGGGTGGAGTGCTAATTCGATTTCATCAATTAACACGAGGATTGTTTCATTGGCGGGCAGAGATCGACGTACAATGGAATTGTAGACAAAATGTAGTAGCGATATCAGTAGACACTCACCAGAACTCATGCGGTACTGGCTGATTATGTTGCTGTTTATGGAGTTGAAATAAGGGGTATTTTCCAGTTTTAATTTGTTTGAGATGTGCTTGTTTCTTATTTTTTTGAGACTCTTGTAGTGGTTAAGGTCTCCATGCAAAATAAAACTAAGTTTTTCCTTAATGTAGTCATCAGCATCAACAATGTCAGTCTGAGTGATTTTCCCACTCTGGATTAAGCTGTCAACTTTTCTAGAATCGTTGAATCTAGTGCCATAGAATAGGCTTCCTTCATACATTCCATTGAGGGATATATTAGTATTCTTCAAATACCATGTGTTTTTGCCTTCCCAAAGGTCCGCAACTCCATTTAATGATATTTCGACGGATGATGTTGGGGAGTAATCATCGCTTTTGAGGGTCTTAAGAGAACTTCTTGCTATGGCTTGAGATAGCGCCAATAGAATTGTGCTTTTACCGCTGCCGTTGGCGCCAACGATAAGATTAAGGCTTTTTTCCAGAGGAAATTCAAACGTCGCCTCGCTTATGTTTTTTATGCCTTTAACGATGATCTTAAGATTTTTCATTGTGCGAATCCATTGGTTTATATTGGTATGGCTTGAATCTAACGCCAGAAATAACGGGCGGCTTTAGCCGTCCGGTTAATTGGATTGTTGGGCTAAATATCATCTTGTTCGGCGGGGTTGTTATCTTTATTGCTTGAGCAAGGAAGATTTTGAATGATACCAATCGTTCTTCCATGGAGATTCATCTGCTTCTTGATAATGTCCAATATCGGGGTCGCTATGATTTTGTTAGTAATATACAAGAACAAGAATAGTAAATATGTTGAAAATAAAGAGAGGCTATAGACAACAATGGCAAACACAGAATACGTTGTAACCGGCTGGGTAGATTTAATTTGGCCAGACAGCAACCAGACAACAAACGACTGCGATATTAAAAGAAGGATTATTAAAAAAGCTGTCTTTATGTCCCGCATTGCGTCTTTTTCTGTTTTTGCAAATTTGATTCTTGTGTTTATGATCGCTGTTCCTAATACAGTTGCAACAGCGATACCTATTGTTGGCAGTATTGCTTCTATCATTTTAGTAGCCCTCTGTGGAATAAGAGTATTTTCTTTGTTTGATGCTCTTGCTGTGTTTTGTGGCGGGCGCGAATGCAGTTGTTGTGATATGCCCAACGGCTTTCATAACCTGACCGGGCCAATGAAGATGACCGCTTCAGCGCCGCCAGATTTAACCCGGTCAGGTTTATGATTTTGTTAGCATTTAATAGAAGATTGGTGGAAGCTTGATAGAGTTATTTAACGCATAACGTTGAACTATTTCTTCTATTTTATCAAAATCTTCTCTGGAAGTCATGAGTGCCCATTTAGAACGCATTGTCCTTATTTCAATCTCTTGCAAATATGGACTAAGCGCGGCTATTCTTTGGTTAAACCTCGCATTTAATTGAATATCCATAAATACAGACATTGCCATGTACAACGTTGACAATATAAGTAAACCTACCATTAAATACTTACTACCTTTCTGATTATTGTGTTCTTTTTTGTCATTCTTCTTGGCATTATTTCTAAATATTTTGCGTAGCGACAAACCAATTGTTGATGCTGTCGGAATCAAAAAAATAACAATTGCAAACCAAGCAATCACCCAATTTCTGTCTCCAAGTGATGCATTTTTGTAAACAGAATCTAAAAGACCTTTGTATGTATAGTTAGAAATCAATATCAAAAATTCCCACATAAAACTTAAGATGGGCTGTATAAATATAATCATTAATGATGAAGCAATTATACTAATAATTATGCTTTTACGATTTGATGGATCTCTCAAAAAATCTTTCATATCTCATCTCCATTGCTAACGTTCGTCATAACCGGCGTACAAAAGCAGAGCGTAGCAATGCTTTTGCACGTCCGAGTTGATGGCGTTGTTGGGCATTGTGGTACGTATGGCAATCTACTGCTCAGTAGCGTTCAATTTGTCATACAGGGCATTGATACCTTGGAGAATCTTTGTTTTTGTTGTGTCCTTTTCTGCTTGGGTAATAGAAAGCTTATTGGTTTCAGCTAGCCGAGATTGGAGAATGTCTATTTTCGAAATAAGGGCCTCTCTCGACGAAGCTATTCTCTTTTTGGGGTCTTCCGATAGGACTATTATGCCATGATAAAACGAGCAGCGAAAATGATAGTCTTGGGCGTCTATGACAGCATCGTCCATCGTGTACTTGCTAATGTCCTTGCTGTCGCGCTTTAGCAGTATTTCATTCAGTTTCTTTTCTCTACTCTCGGCTATTGCTTTTATGATGGAGGACTTAAGCATTCCCTGGTAGACCTCAGAGCTTACAGCGGTGCCTGCACCATTTAACACGGTTGCACCAGCTGCATAATTTGTTGCGGCAGCCCCTGTAACAACAGTTGCTGCCGCTGATAATGCTGTTGAGCCAATTCCAGTAAACAAATTGAACGATGCCGCAGTTCCAAATATGTCTCCCTTGTGTTGTTCGCAGATTGCATCAGATAGGGTGATTATTTTCTGCTGGAGTTTGTCTCGTTTATTGCGATCTGGATTTGTGTCCGTATACAGTGGGTCTGTAGAAAAATCGAGTGGTTTAAGTTCATTGTTTTCTGTTCCATTAGCCGCCACTGGCATTTTTGGATGCGAAAGAACTGGATCAACACGAAAATATTGGTTTGCGCAACCGCCTAGACTGAACATCAGAATCAAATAGATGATGTTGCGAAAAACACGTCCCGACAAATAAATGGCGTTGTTGTAGCTCACAATGCGACCCTCCCTCTATTTCATAAACACAAAAGCCGACGCCCAACGCCAAGCATCACCAGTGGCGCAAATAAACTAACCGCGTAGCGCAACAGTGCTTCCCGCCATCTGGTGAATGCGTTTGTTAGCGATTTTTTGTTATATCACTGCTGTCTCATAGTTTTTAAAAAAGAGAAAACTGTCTACATTTAACAAGTTGTGGCTCTGGCGGCTTGAGCAAAGCCAGTAAATCCCGTCGTTCAAAGAGATTGAGCTGAAGCAATCGAAGCATCTGCTGCATGGAAAGGTCGATCTTGGCCTTGAATTTCAAGAACGCCAGGAGAAGATAGACACAGAGGGCTATCCATATCTGGGTGAGTACCGCGTTTTTCGAGGTGCCCAGGAAAGTTTTAACCTTGAGGTTCTGCTTAATCCATTTGAAAAATAGCTCGATCTGCCAGCGCTCTTTGTAAAGCTCGGCCACGGTTTTCGCGTCCAGGTGGTCGGCATTGGTGATAAAGCGTAACTCTTTGCCGGTCTCTGGATCGGTGTAGTTAACCTGCCGAAAAGGGGTCTTAACGCCTCGCAGAAGGATTTCCCGGTCTGTGGTTACTCCGGGGGCCTTGCGCCCAGGGCGTTTTGGGCCATTCTCTATTCTGGCGTTGGATTTTAGCCTGGTAACGAAATAAACACCGTTTTTGGTGAGCATTTCGTACCAGTTGTAATCGTTAAAGCCCCGATCAAAGACGGCAAT
>Ga0156788_1060_pt1 | contig 11591 bp, 18 predicted proteins | sample RifOxyD3_FD_110737 | JGI IMG/M metagenome (GOLD analysis project Ga0156788, IMG submission 110737) | Deltaproteobacteria bacterium RIFOXYD12_FULL_53_23
CACTGCCCCGATGCTGAAAATTTCCGCAAACGAGGAAATAATCATCAAAAAAAGAAGGAGCCAAAGCTGAACCCGCCGTCTTTGGTTGATGTGAAGCCAAAGACGACTGAGTAGCTGAATGATTGGTTGGGTTGATTGCACGGGATTATTGGGAGGAAGTTGGTATTTTAGTATAATTGGGTGCAGGGAATTCCGCAGGAACAATCGGTGAATAAATCGGGTCGGAATAAATCGCACAGGATCAGGGTCAGGCTTCCAAGTTGTCAAGTTGGGCTAAATCGGCTTCCAGTTCGGCGATCTGTTGCTGGGGATCTTCGTATTCGGCCAGCTTGCGCGTGAGGAAACGTTTGGTTACTCCAGACGCTCCTAAGAAATTAAGTACGTCAGCCTTGCTTCGTTTGTTGACATGACTCATTTTTAGCAATTCCCGACTTCCGGACATTCTATCATCCCGTGGAACGAGTTCCGGGGACAGTATCAATAACTCCCGATATAAAATCAAGAGATTGGTCAATCCAACAAATTAGGATGATTGTCTCTAAGCCATGGCAGTACAACCTGCCGCAATTCTTCCACAAACGCAATCAACTCATCTGCCTCCCCTTTGCTTACGACACCAATTTGGTCATATTCGGCAATATTTCTTTTGGCACGACACGTATCCATATATTGAGCGTCTGGGTTCCTGGCTTTCCCCAAAATTATCGGCAAAGCCTGAATAGTTCGATAGTGCTGCAAGGTGCGTTCGGCCTTGTATCCTTCAGCGTATAGAGAATAGCACAAAGTTTGAGCGCGGCATTATAGGCAATACCAAACTGCCAGTCGTTGGAAACACCGCCTTCCTTGGCATCCTTCAAATCCCGATCGACAATCTTCAGTAGGTTGTCGATTTCCTCTGGACTCGTCACATGTTGGCGAAGCCATCCATTATCAGCCCATTGTTTCAAACTCATCCTGATTCCCAATAATGAATATTTTACGTGAAGCAACAACATGGGTAATAAAATGATCATCGTCGACTTTGCGGGCGATTAAATCTTCAACACTCATGACATGGGGGTTAATTTCTCTGCCAAGCTGCTCTGACACCCCAGTCAACAGTCCCACTAAATCCCGCAGACCAAGCCTGCCAATAACCAGCAGATCAATATCACTGCCTGCCGTTTCCTCATTCCTGGCTATGGAACCGAACACAAAGGCAAATTTGATGTCGGGACTTTTCCCCAATGCCTGCCGCAAGACGTCAACAAGCCCCACAGTTTTAAGAACCAAGCCGTGAATTTCGGAATATAAAGGATGTCCAATATTGGCACGGTAATAGGTGCGGTTGCCATCTTTTCTGGGCAAAATCAAATCCAAGCGGCGCAACCTCGCCAATTCGGTTTGCATAGTGCCGATAGCACAGCCCGCCTGCCTTGCCATCTCGCGCATGTGTAACTCCGAATTATTTGCCCCAAAAAGAAGTCGCAATAGTTCCGCTCGGACTTTTGATGAGAGGAATTCAGATAATATGCTCATGTTGTATGCTCATATCATACAATTGTACTGAGTAGCAAGTCATTTACCATGCCAACGTGACAAGGGGAGAGAAGGGAACGCTGCTTGCTATCTTGCTAATTTAAATCAGTCTTGTCAGGTTAAAACAATTCTCCGGACCATAACATGTTGCAAAATGTTTCCACAGGCAGAATGTCAATGCCATCCTCTGTCTGTCGCGGCCTTGACTCCAGGCAGACGACGATGGCGCGACCCACCTCTGGTTGGTCTTCTTTTATAGCCCGGATTCCCTTCAGGTGGTCGGTGGTAATCTTTGCCGATGACTTTGCTTCAATTACCACGGCCAAGTCGTTGACAACAAAATCCACCTCAAGCCCGCTTGCCAGACGCCAGTAACTCAGCTCGGCAAAAGATTCGCTATACAGGTTGTAGGCACTGAGCTCATGGAAACACCAATTTTCAAAAGCTTTACCATACAGCTCCGAACCCGGCTCCAAGCTCCCCCGCTTGGCAAGAAAATTCACCACACCTACATCGGAAAAATAAAATTTCGGTGCACCGATCACTCTTCTCTTGGGGCGTTTTCGGTAGGCGGGCAACCACTTGCCCAACAAGGTATCTTCCAGGATGGTGAAATATTGTTTGATGGTCTGGCTGGAAACTCCACAATCCCGGGCAATGGTGGAATAGTTGACCAGCTCCGTATCGGAAAGCGAGGCGAGATTGAGAAAGCCTGAAAACACAGGCAGGTTGCGGACGAGTCCCTCGGCGGCTATTTCTTCTTTTAGGTAATCAGCCACATACGCATTCAAGCGCCTCTTGGGGTCGGAGGCGAGATAGATACTGGGCAGATAGCCATGATTGAGCATCCGCCCGAAATCCCACTGCGCCCCTAATTCCATGGAAACAAATCCCTGCAGCTCATAGCGAATAGCCCTGCCGCCGAGCAGGTTGGCATGGCCGCGCCGCACCTTTCTCGCGCTGGAGCCAGCCAGGGCAAAGCGCACCCGGCGATTCTCATGGAGCCATTGCACCTCGTCCAGCAGTGCCGGTACTTTCTGCACCTCATCGATAACCACAAACGGCGGGCTTTCATAGGCCCGGAGCTCTTCACGGAGCAATTCAGGACGTTCAAGGTAACGCCGGTATTCCTCGGCCTTCAGCAGATCGACCCAGAACGCGTCGGGATATCTCTCACGCAAAAGGGTTGTCTTGCCTGTCTGACGGGGCCCCCAGAGGAAAAAAGTCTCTTCTCCTGGATGGGGCAATGTCAACCGCCGGGGGATCATTTTTTCATACCCTCACAGATATTTTCGGAACACTATATTAAATTATCATGATAATTTCAATTACAAACGTGATATGTTCGCGGGCTTCATGGGTCTCGGAGAGTTCTGGGGGACATCATACCGAACTATCGCCGAGGGAGTTTCGGAGGGCCAGGATGGGGTCACCGGGGGGGAAACGGAAATTTATCAGACGCCACTTTAAGACTGATCCGAGGCCAGCCAGTCTTCGTGTCCGTAGCGAACCCGCACGATCAGCACATCCCGATTTCCTTCGACAAGATAAATAATCAGATGCGAGCCGTAGGGATAAACACGAACGGGAGGAGAGATTTCCAAACGATTTCTGGCTAATTCGGGATTGTCGGAAATGAGCTGAAAGATCCCATCCAATCCGGCATGATACTTTTCTGCTTGACCGAAGCCAAACTTGCGGGCACCTTCGCTGAAGAGGGCGCTGATATCTTCAGCGGCCTTGCGCGTCAGTCTATAGGCCATGATCCTGCTTTTTCGCTTCCGCTTGCAAGCGGAAGAAATTTAGGATGGCAACCATAGACTGATCGCTGATGCCGCTTCCCAGGCCTTCGCTTACCAGCCTCTGCATTTCAACAATCTTGACGGTCTGCTCCTGGTCTCTGCGGATAAGGTCGCGAACATAATCGCTGGCATTGCTGTAGCGCCCGGTATGAGCCTGTACCTCGACCCAGCGTTTCATCTGGTCGGGAAGAGAAACATTCATTGTGGTCATATAAGTACCTCCGCAACCACAATGCCATGAGTTGACAAAGATTGCCAACAATTATTGGAACAATCAAGGACATACCACGTTTTACGTGTCGTTCCCGGGGGGGACATTCGTGTAAAAGGCATCAAAGGAGACGCTCCTAAAAAATTCGGTAGGTCAGCCTTTCTCCCTTTGTTAACATGACTCATTTTCAGCAATTCCCGACTTTCGGGGCTCATCTGGGTAACGTTGTTTGCTATTTTTCTATTGGGCATAGGGCTTCTCCCACATGCTTGAGCGGGAGGAACTTCAAACAATTCTTGAAAATCAGGAGGGGATGCCTCAATCTGTTCGGCTTGAATGCATCCCTTTGACTTTTGCTATTCGCAAGATTAACTTAGCCTTAATTGTCGATGTCTTTCAAAAACGGTAAGTATTTCTAAGATATCCCCCTTGAATCTATACACAATGCGGTATCCTCGGTAAATAAGCTCTCGCATATTGAGATTGCTTATTTCCGGCACGCCTCTTCCGCTTCTCGGGTTATCTGCCAAAATTGTCTCAACATGGTCGATCAGGGAATCAACAAACCGAACAGCGCGCTCCCGGCTGTCACGTGCGATAAAATCCTCGATCTCAACCAGATTTTCACTGGCTTCTCGTGACCATGTTATTATCATGAGGAAGACATGCTTCTTCGTTCTTTCAGAAATTTTCGCAGTTCATCAGTTGTTTGGATTCGCCCGTCTTCTGCATCTGCTATACCCCTTTCGACAGAATCAAGAAATGATTTACGGTATACCAATTCATCGTAATCCGAAGCTGACAACAATACCCCAGCTGGTTTGCTGTTTTGAGTAATAATGAGAGGATGCCCAGATACCTGAAGAGTCTTGAACCATTTGGAAATATTTGTTTTAAACTCCGCAATCGGGACAATATCATTACTGATTGAAATAGTTTTCATGGTAACCCCCTTAAATTAATCTGCCTATTGGCTTAAATATAGATCAAAATAGAGACCAACGCAAGGTTGTTTGGGGTTCCGTGGAGTTGGTGTTCCGGGACGCTCCAAAGAAATTAAGTAACTCAAAACCTCCAGCTTAAAATCGATAACAAGCAGGGGACGGCAACTTACAATCTAAGGAATTGCCCTTCTGTTCATCTATTGAACACACGGTCTCTACCCTGCTCATTGGGTTTTGGCATGAGTTTTTTTGTAGCGATGAGATACTGCTCGTAGCTCATTGCTCATCGCTAGTCGCTCGCAACTTCTGTTGCAGGTCCGCCTTTATTTCTTGCCAGGTCAGCCCAATAAGACTCCTGGGATCCGGCTCCAGATCAGCGTCATCAAAATAGGCCAGACTTTTGGTGACCGTGAAGCTGTTGTGTTTTTGATATTTTTCCTCAAAGAAGGCAAGGAGCTCCGGCAATGAAAAGCGGGAAAGCAGGGTATGGATGTCGTAGAAATCCTTTTTCGCACCTCGATTTGCAACCGCATTGAGCTTCATGGCTGCGATATCTTCAAGCGAAAAAAGGCGGATTCCTTCTACGATGATCAAAGGTCTCAATCTCGGATAGTTGTGCCGGATAAAATCGGTTTTTACCGATGATCCCCGGATCTTTATAAACATGGACAGCGAATTAACCGCGGAGGATATGTCGTCAATTTCGAAAGATGGTCTCAATCTCTCGAACAGGCCCCAGGAGTCAAATTCCTGATCAATCAAAAAATCCAGATCAATGGAGATTCTGTGACCCATCTGCAGGGCGAGGGCAGTACCGCCGGCAAGGGCAAAAAAATCGAGCTCTTTTTCGGCCGTCAGCTTCCTGAGCAACTCAAAGGTTTCCGGGTGGATAGTCTTTAACTGCAGCATCGGAATTCGGCTTTCTCCAATCCCAAATAGACACTTAAAAAGCTGACGGTCTTCTTGTCCAGTGATCGTATCCTCACCGCCTCATCCCTGATTCTTTCTTTTCCATAAACCCTCTTGAGCAGTTGCCAATCTTGCCGATTGCCCCTGGAAACAACCCTTTCGATAATAAAACGGGCATGCTTTTCAAGGTCAAGGGTCTCAACTTGAACATCCCAGAATAAATTCTTATTAAATTCCATAGCAACCAAAGCTTTGAACGATGAGTGGGTTTTGCATTTGGCGCATTTGCAGTTGGGGTCTGACCAAGCTATCTACCCACCCAGCACAACACTCAAGACCAACACCCGCATCCGCCTCGGTTGCACAGGCCTTTTTGACTGAATAGCCGGCTGATCATATGCTTTTTCTCTTTATTGAGGGTCAAGGGGCAAGGTTTGGGGTTCATTTGCTTCGGTTGCGAATGGTACACAACAGCACTCAACCTTGCATATTTTTCCCCAACAGCAAGCTCTTCAAAACAGACCATGCTTACTTGAGGCGATAATGGCGGACTTTTTCAGGTATCCTTCATAAGCCAAGACAATACCATCCCGCAAAGAGGTCTTCGCCTTCCAGCCCAGTTGCCTCAGCTTGCTCACCTCCAGCAACTTTTGCATCGTCCCATCCGGTTTGGCAGCATCAAAAGTAAGTCTGCCGGTAAAGCCAACAACATCCCGGATCAACTCCGCTAACTCACAGATGGTCAAGTCTTCTCCGCAACCCACGTTTACCAGCGGCGGTTGTTTATTGCTGAACAGCGGCTGCAACTTTTCTTCCGGCTGCTCCAGCAAATACAGGCAGGCTTCCGCCATATCATCGCTATAGAGAAACTCACGACGCGGCATGCCAGTACCCCATAAAACTACTTCAGATTCACGCGACAAGGGATGAGGCACAAGACTCAAGTTGCAAGCCTCAAACAGAGAAACTTTCAAGTCGGTCGGGATAGGGCCGTGGATGGCTTCGTCCCGGTTGATACCATCGAGATCGCCCGTTTGCGCAAGTTTAGCCAGATGAAGTTTACGGATCATGGCGGGCAGTACATGAGAATTGTTCAGATCATAGTTGTCATTCTGACCATAGAGATTTGTGGGCATGACCGTCATAAACCTGGTGCCGTATTGCCGGTTATAGGCCCAGCACATTTCAATGCCGGCAATCTTGGCCAGGGCGTAGGGACGATTAGTGGGCTCCAGCGGACCGGTGAGGAGGTATTCTTCCTTCATCGGCTGTGGGCAGTCGCGCGGGTAAATGCAGGAAGAGCCAAGGAACAACAGACGTTTCACACCATATCTCCACGCGGCATGAATGACGTTAGTCTGGATAACGAGGTTGGTGTAGATGAATTCAGCCGGATAGGTGGCGTTGGCATGGATGCCGCCCACTTTGGCAGCGGCAAGCAAGACGTAATCGGGTTTTTCTCGCTCGAAAAAAGCTTCCGTAGCGGTCTGATTGGTCAGGTCGAGTTCCGCATGTGAACGTGTAAGCAGGTTAATATATCCACCTGATTTCAAACGACGAATAAAGGCCGAACCGACCAGTCCACGATGACCGGCAATGTAAATTTTATCCTGCAGCTTCATCTAATCTCTACTCGTGACAATTCAGGACAGCATAACCGTGCTTTTTAACCAGTTCATCTCGCTCAGCAGCCAATAAATCTTCATGCACCATTTCTGCCACCAGTTCAGCAAAGGTAATTTTGGGTGTCCAGCCGAGTTTCTCTTTTGCCTTGCTGGGATCACCCAACAAGGTTTCAACTTCGGTGGGGCGAAAGTAGCGCGGGTCAACGGCAACGATGCACTTGCCACCCTCACCTCCTTCCCCTCTCCCAGAGGTAGAGGGGAAGAATCCTTTTTCATCCAACCCTGTGCCTTCCCAGTGGATGCTCATACCCAGTTCCTTGGCGGCGGCATTGACAAAATCGCGCACGCTGTACTGCACGCCGCTGGCGATGACGAAATCCTCTGGCTTGTCCTGCTGCAGCATCAGCCACTGCATTTCGACGTAATCCCTGGCGTGGCCCCAATCGCGCTTGGCATCCAGATTGCCGAGATAGAGACAATCCTGCAAGCCAAGTTTTATCCGGGCCAAGGCGCGGGTGATCTTACGAGTGACAAAGGTTTCACCCCGAACCGGGGATTCGTGATTAAAAAGAATGCCGTTGCAGGCATACATGCCATAGGCTTCGCGATAATTGACCGTGATCCAGTAGGCATAGAGTTTAGCAACCGCATAAGGCGAGCGGGGATAAAAAGGGGTGGTTTCTTTTTGCGGAGTTTCCTGCACCAGACCGTAAAGTTCTGAGGTGGAGGCCTGATAAAAGCGGGTCTTTTTTTCGAGGCCAAGGATGCGGATCGCTTCCAGCACCCGGAGCGTGCCCAGGGCATCGGAATTGGCGGTATATTCCGGCTCCTCAAACGATACCGCGACATGGCTTTGCGCCGCCAGGTTGTAAATCTCATCCGGCTGCACTTGCTGGATGATGCGGACCAGGCTGCTGGAGTCGGTCATGTCTCCGTGGTGCAGAAAAAAACGACGCTTTTTCTCATGCGGATCCTGGTAGAGGTGGTCGATGCGATCCGTATTAAAAAGCGAGGTACGGCGTTTAAGACCATGCACCTCATAACCTTTTTTCAAGAGAAACTCGGCAAGATACGCTCCATCCTGACCGGTGACGCCGGTGATTAATGCAACTTTTTTTGTTTGGCTCATTTCAATAATTTCCTTTATGCGGCTATCTGGTCTCAATGTTGCCCTCACCCGGCCTTCGGCTACCCTCTCCCAGAGGGCGCGGGGATAAAAAGGCATGCTACCGCCATGCGGGTGAACACCTGTTCAACCGTTGGCCAACAAAAACAGGGCGTTAACCAAAAAAAGCCAACACCGCCTGAACAGCTTATTGCCGCTGCACCCTGTCCACAGGCAGCGTGGCCTTTACCTGGCGATTGAGAAAATTCAAAAGCACCACAACATTATCCTGACCAGAAAACGAGTAAAACAGGCCCTGGGTCGAGGTATCATCATCAAGCCGCACCGCGACTGCAACGCCAGGAGTCAGCTCTTTTTTCTGTAGTTCCGCGAGCGAAACCGCTCCGCGCCCATCTTCTTTAGCCTGCAGATCAACGATGATCCAATCCGGCACCGGCAAGTAATGGTCGCCGAAACAGATCGGCCCGAGCGCGCCACGGGTGGAAGAGATTGCCACCCAATTCCGTTCTTCTGGAGCAAGATGCAAAAAAAGATAGCCAGGAAAGAATGGCTTAAGCTTCTCCTCTATCCGCCGGGCGTGTCTTACAATGGTCAGCATCATGGGCAGATAAACCGCATACCCCTGCCGCTGATAATGCAGCCGGGCGACCTGTTCTTTTTGGGGCTTGGCGCGGATGGCGAACCACTCTCTTGCGGCGTCTTGTTTCATGCAAGGCTATAAAATACTGGTTTCAAAAGACTCTCCCGTAGCGGACACGACAGAAAGATCATTTTTTATCTCTGGCGGAGAGGGTGGGATTCGAACCCACGGACCTGATCTCTCAGGTCAAGCGATTTCGAGTCGCTCCCGTTCGGCCACTCTGGCACCTCTCCGTTTCTTCTTACCTTAAAAAAATCCTTGAGCAAGGTGGCGCTCTCTTCAGCCAGCAGACCGCCTTCCACTACCAGCACATGATTAAGCCGCGTATCCTGACCAACCTGAAAAAGAGAAACGACCCCACCAGCCTTGGAATCGACGGCCCCATAAACCAGGCGGCTCACCCGGGCGTGCACCAAGGCACCGGCGCACATTACACAAGGTTCAAGGGTAACATAGAGGGTGGTGTCGGGCAATCGGTAATTGCCTTTGCATCGGCCTGCCTGCCGCAACACCAGCATTTCCGCGTGTGCTCCTGGGTCGCATAGTTCGATGGTACGGTTGCCATTCTGGGCGATGATCTGTCCGGCGTTGTCCACCAGCACTGCGCCGATGGGCACCTCGCCTCTTGCTGCCGCAAGCCTCGCCTCGAATATGGCGATTCCCATGTAATAAGCGGGTGAGTTCTCCGCCAGAAAATCTGCCACCTTACGCGCTTTCCGACGCCCGTTTCAGTCGGTTGGCGTAATTTGCGGCCTCCCAACCAGCCACACACCCCTCGCCCACCGCCTTGGCCATCTGCCAGGGAGGCCCAGCGATATCGCCAGCCGCATAGATGCCGGGAATGTTGGTTTCCTGCTTCTTGTTGGTCTCGATATAGGAGAAAGTTTCCGTGTCGAGCAGGACCCCTACGCTGGTGGCAAGCTCCATGGCTCCCTTGGCCCCAAGTTCGATAAAAACCCCATCCACCGCCAGGGTTTGGCCATTGTCCAGCACAAGTCCGCTCACCGCCTTTTCACCGGCAATCTCCTTGACCCAAACTCCCGTATGCACCACAACGGAACTGGCAGCCAGCTTTTCCGCAAGCTCCCTGGTGACCGCCAGGCCCTTGCAGACCAGATGCACCTCAGAGGCATACTTGGTGAGGGTTAAGGCGCCGTCCACCGCTGCCGATTCATTGCCCACCACAGCAACTTTAGCCTTACGATAAAAGTTGGCATCGCAATCCACACAATAACTGACCCCACGCCCCAACAGCTCCTTCTCACCCGGCACTTTCAGCTTTTTACGCGCGGTACCGGTAGCAATGAGCAAAGTTCTGCTCGTGACCTGACGCCCGCTTTCCCCTTTGACAATAAACTTCTCGCCCTCCTGAGCAAGGGATAAAACATCCTCCGGCCACACCTCCGCGCCAACAAGGGTGGCCTGCGCCAGAGCAGTGCGCAACAACTCCGCCCCAGCAGTCACCCCCGCGACACAGAGATAATTTTCAACATGGGCCTGATAAATACTGCTATTTTCCACCCGGCCCAAGACAAGCACCGAAGCCTTTTTCCGGGCTGCATGTACAGCGGCCTGCAACCCTGCCGGGCCAGCGCCGATGATCACCACGTCGATTATCTGTTCCACCATTTTTGCGCTCCTTCTCTTTAACAAGTCTCACTCACAAATCTCTTACATCACAGCTGTTTCTCAAGCGCTGTAATATGCGCATGCTCCCCAAGCACTACCAGAATGTCTCCCGGCAGGATAAGGGTTTCCGGCTTGGGGTTAAACTGCATCTCCCCCCCTTCCCTCTTGATGGCGACGACAATAAGGTCATACTCCTTGCGAAGTCCGGAATCCATCAGCCTCTTACCGGCAAGAGCGGCATGCCCGGAAACCCGTAACTCTTCAAGACGCAGGCCCAACTCCCCGCCATGCACGGTAAGATCGAGAAAATCCACCACCGTTGGCCGCACGACCAACTGAGCCATCCGGCAGGCGCCAATAAAATACGGCGAAATCACCTTGTCAGCGCCAGCCCGCAGCAGCTTGGTCTCCGAACCATCCGCCCCGCTGGAACGGGCCATGATGAAAAGATTGGGATTCAGCCCTTTGGCCGAAAGAATTATATAGACGTTTTCCGCGTCGGAGGAGACTACAGCGATCAGGCCCTTGGCCTCTTTGATCCCCGCCTTGAGCAGCATCTCATCGCTGGAAGCGTTGCCGAGCAAGGCCAGATAGCCGAGTTCATCGATCTTCTGCACCTCCAGAGGATCGCTTTCTACGATGACAAAAGGAAATTTGTTTTCTTTGAGATTCTTGCAGATAACCTTGCCGATCCGGCCAAAGCCGCAGACAATGTAGTGGTCTTTCAAGGCTGCCACCTTCTTTTCCATGTTGTTCCTCCCCATGATTTTCCGTAAGCCCCCTTCAACCATGGACTCCGTGACCTCACCCACCAGATAGAGAACGAAGCCGACCCCGACCAGAATAAGGCAGATGGTAAACAAACGACCCGCCGAACTTAAAGGGATAATCTCCCCGTAGCCCACCGTGGTAATAGTGATCACCGACATGTACAGGCTGTCGATAAAGGAACCGTGTTCAATCAGCATGTATCCGGAGGTGCCGATGCACAGAATCAGAATCAACATGAAGATGGCGAAAAAGATTTTTTGCATGCAAGCCTCAAGGGATTCGGAGACGTTTCAAAAGCAGCTGTACATCCTGCTTGTCATAGTAAGGCATTTTCCCAATGCTCTCAACAGGTAAGAATACCTGTTACAGTTTTCCCACAAAATCTCCGATGAGATAAGTAAATGACCCAGCAAGCG
>Ga0156788_1140_pt1 | contig 11397 bp, 15 predicted proteins | sample RifOxyD3_FD_110737 | JGI IMG/M metagenome (GOLD analysis project Ga0156788, IMG submission 110737) | Deltaproteobacteria bacterium RIFOXYD12_FULL_53_23
ATTTCCGGAAAAAGTTTCAAGTCGTTAAATGGCATTTTGTCGTATTTTATCCAAATTTTCAGCATGTTATATGCTTATTGATATGCAACGTTGGGACACTAGTGAGTTTAATTGACAAACTTTTGGTAAATCGTGGCCTCGTGCGGGAGTTCTGGGGGGATAATACTTAATTCCTGTCAACCAGATCAAAATGCCCATGAACTTATGAATGCAATGACGAGGACTTAATCCTTAATCTGCCTGATTTCCGGCCAGCCTATTTTCAGCCTGCTGCAGCTATTTCTCGAAAAATATATAGGGGACTTTGGTGACAGCGACTTCTGCTCATGGTTCCAGGCGCTGAATGGTCTTGATCCTGGCCAGATGTTTTTTGTCATAGGAGAAGATTTCGCTGACCTTGCGCCGCTCCATAACCGCCGCGATATAGCCGTCGATAAAATCGATGTTCTTTCCCATATAATGTTCCACCGCCTTTTCCACCAGGGCGCCGTTGATAACCTCAAGACCCGGCGTGGCGAGGATGGCCTTGACCATCGGCCCTATGGCGCGGTTGTCGAGTTTGTAAAACGATTCGAGTACCCAGACCACCTCGGCGATGACCATTTCGGTGGTCAGCAGCTGTTTTCCCCCTCCCGCGGCCTGGTCCAGAAGTTTTTCCACCCGGTCGGCCTTGGCCGGATCATCGTTGGTGAGATAGCGGATAAAGATGTTGGCATCGAGAAAACTTGCGCTCATGACATTTCCTCGACGACCCGGCGGCTCACCGCATCCTTAGCTGTTTGCAGTTCCAGATCGGAATCACCTCCGCCCGCTACTACGCCGCGAAAATCTCGCAGTGTTTTTACCGGCACGAGGATAATTCTGTCGCCTTCGGTGATAAAATCGACCTGATCGTTGGGGTTGATCCCGTATTGCCTCCTGATGGCGATCGGAATCGTAACCTGGCCCTTGGTGGTTATTGTCGATATCATTTTCTACCTCCAATGGAATATCTTACTTTTGAGTATAAGGTAAGACTTGAACAACGTCAAGAGAAGGTGCAATTGCGCGAAGAAAACTCAAGGGCGAATTGGGGGGGCACCAGGTAAGACTTTCGGACATTTGCAGAAGTGTGGAACTATGGGATTAGAACTATGGGGTCTATCATCGGATTATTGCAGTGTTTTGTCTATTGACGAAGCTGAATGCTCATTGTACTTTATGTACATAACGTACACAATGGAGGCATTGTATGACAATCACAATTTCTGCAGTAGAGGCCAGGAAGAATTTTTCTGATATTGTTAACAAGGTCATGTATGGCAAAGAATCGTTTATCTTAACTCGCAGGGGGGAGGGGGTTGCCGCCTTGGTTTCTATGGAGGAACTTAAATTGATTCAGCAGATTGAAGACTATATAGATATTGAAGATGCTTATAAAGCCCTTGCAGAGCCAGGTTGCAACATCCCGGCCCAGGAATTCTGGAAGCAGCTTGGGATTTAATTCATGAAATACGCTATTGAATTTAGGCCTTCTGTGATGAAAAGCTTGCAAGGTCTTCCTAAGAAGGACGTGTTACGGATTAAGAAGAAAATTGAAGAGTTAAGTGACAAATTACCAGAACCCAATGCTACCAAGATGAAGGGAAGTAATGCTTTTCATAAAATACGGTCTGGCGATTTTAGGATTATTTACGAAATACATGACGATAGAGTGGTCATTTTGATTGTTAAAATTGGTCACAAGGAAAGACGTTTATACTCATCTTCTTTAACCGCTACAGAGTGAGTTCAGGGGAGAGGGTAATTCCCGCCCAAGCATCCACATCTTTGTCGGCCTGATAGGTGTCAAACCACCTGAGTCTCGGGGGAGGATTTATCTCGGATTTTATGCGAGCAGGGCGGCAAGACGATCGGCCAGACGTTCCGCCGTAAAGATCAGAGATTCCAGATCGAGAAAATTCAGCACCTGGCGATCGAACATAACCTTGACCTTGGCAGGAAAGCCGTCTTCTGGCTCTTCCGCCCAATAGACAAGATATTGCGGAATCATGGGCAAGACCGGGATGATGCACCCGAAGGTGGCGGATGGTGAGGGGTGGGCAACGCCTCCTAAGCGATGGCATGCAGTCATTATTGTCTCAACCGGAAGATGGACGAATATCTCTGCCAGCCTGTTTTCACAGTAAGTGGCAAGGGTTCTTACCTTGGAAATGGAGTTTGGCAGGGTTTCCAGACCGATCCAGTCCAAGGCCGGTTTTGCCCCACCCTGGGAGTAGACATAATTGTAGATGAGGATCTGATCTCTGGGATCATCCGGGATACAGCCGTCGAGGAGAATTCCTTGCCTGCTCAGGAGTACTTGTTGAGCAAGAAAGGAAAATGACAGGGTTTGGTTATTTCCGTCACATAAGGTAGCGCCCAAGGGGGCGGCAATAAGGGTGAAATCCAGGCTGGATATTTTGTCTTTAAGGTGTTCTCTGAGGGCAAGATCGCGGTGTCCGGGAAGTTCCTCAAGGGCAGGGCCTTGTTGTTGCGCAACATTCAGGCCGGAGGTGTCAAGATAAGGGCATTTATCAAAAGTCTCGCCACTTTTGGCTACAGCAACGGAAAAGGCAAGGCAGGTAAGGTAGCCGCATTGACCGCAATTGTTTTTCGGGGTTCGTCTAACAATCTCGAAGGGATTCATCGCAATCGCTACTTGTATTTTTTATGGCAGGTCTTGGTGAGACGATTCACCTCTGCGGCATATTCCTGAGCTTTGGGCATATCTCCTTTGCTGGCGCAGGCTAAAGCTTGCTGGAGAGTTGTGAGGCAGGTGCGCCATTCTTCATGCCAGGTTGGTTCTGCGAAAATGGTATAGCTATCAAAGGCATTAATAAGGGATTTTTCTTCGGCAGGGGAGGGTACCTGTCCTTGCTCCAGCTTTTCGTAAATGCTTTTCCACAGGCGGGAAATTTCTTTTTTTATTTTTTTCCCATCCGGAGCGTGCCCTTGCCAGCGTAGCTCCTTTTCAGGTTTGTGCTCATGTCGTTCTGACTGGGGATGTTTTTTGGTAGACATTGTACCTCCAACAGGGAATCTATATTCTACCTTGCCATGGAGATGCTCGATAGAGAAGTTAGTAGGTGTTTCTATTGAGGAACATTTAAGCGGATCATAAAGGAGTATTGTGAGAGACTCAAGTATTTTGTGGGCAAGCCTTTGTACTATTAGAAAATCATGTCTTCGGTAATTTGTGCAGTTGAAAAAAAAATGAAATTGTTGCACACTGTGTTTTCGGAATTTAGGAGTCGTGCTAAATGTTCTGCTCTTCTACTTCGTCTTTACGGCTTCTTGCACCCAGAGGGTATAAGTTTCGTTTGAGCAGGCAAGCTGCTCAACTCAGCTTTATGCCGTTTTGGTAGGACTCGATGTCCAACATTCTGCCCAACGGCTTATCCGGCTATAATAGAAGGGGAGCCGGATTTTTTATATAACAGATCAGGAGAAACAGGTAGCAATGGCGTTAATCGTGCAGAAATTCGGTGGGACCTCGGTAGCGAACCCGCAAAAAATCAAGGCGGTGGCCGAACGGGTCATGGGCTACCGCCGCAAGGGACACCGGATGGTGGTTGTGCTTTCGGCTATGGCCGGGGAGACCAACCGTTTCGTTGATCTGGCTAATCAGATGCAGGCCATTCCTGATCCAAGGGAGATGGATGTGCTTCTGGCCACCGGCGAGCAGGCGACCATCGCCCTGTTTGCTATGGCGGTGAAGGAGGCGGGGCTTGATGCTATCTCGCTCTTGGGTGATCAGGTGAAGATTACCACTGATCGGATGCATACCAAGGCCAGGATCAAACAGATCGACGCGGAGTTGATCAACCGACACCTGGATGCAGGTAGGATTGTGGTGGTGGCCGGATTTCAGGGAGTTACCGAAGATGGCGATCTCACCACCCTGGGTCGGGGTGGTTCAGATACCACGGCTGTAGCCTTGGCCGCCGCGCTTAAAGCGGACGAGTGCGAGATCTATACCGACGTGGAAGGAGTCTATACCACCGATCCCAACATCTGCTCGACCGCCAGAAAGATAGACCGCATCTCCTATGATGAAATGCTGGAACTGGCCAGTCTCGGCGCCAAGGTGCTGGATATTCGCTCGGTCGGTTTTGCCAAACGATACAAAGTTCCTGTCCATGTTCGTTCCACTTTTACGGAAACCGAAGGAACATGGGTGGTAGAGGAGGATAAGGAAATGGAATCGAACCCGGTATCAGGAGTAACCTGCAGCAAGAACGAAGCCCGTATCACCATCGCCAGGGTGCCAGATGTGCCCGGCACCGCAGCCAAGGTCTTTGATCCGCTCACCAGCGAGGGGATTGTGGTGGATATGATCATCCAGAACACCCGCGAGGGGGCGCTTACTGACATGACCTTCACCGTGCCGCGTACTGATTACAAAAAAACCATGCAGATCATTGAGCGGGTTGGCTCTGAGATCGGTGCCGAAAGGGTGACCGGTTCTGAGAACATCGCCAAGGTCTCTATTGTCGGGGTGGGCATGCGTAACCACGCGGGCATCGCCTCTACCATGTTTAAGGTTCTGGCTCAAGAGGGAATCAATATCCTGATGATCAGCACCTCCGAGATCAAGGTCTCCTGCGTCATCGAGGAGAAATACACCGAATTGGCGGTTCGGGCCTTGCATGACGCCTTTGAACTGGGCAAAGGCAACGACGCATGACGCATCCAGTATCCATCTATGACACTACTCTGCGAGACGGCACTCAGGCCGAGAACTTTAATCTCTCGGTAGAGGACAAGCTGCGCATAACCCTTAAATTTGACGATCTGGGAATCGACTTTGTCGAGGGTGGTTGGCCGGGATCCAACCCAAAGGACGTAGAATACTTCAAGGAGATTCAGAAGTATGCGCTCAAGCATACCAAAGTTACGGCCTTTGGCAGCACCAGACTGTTCAGCAATCAGGCTGAGCAGGATCAAAACCTAAACGCCCTGTTGGCCGCAAAAACTCCGGCCATTACTATCTTCGGCAAGACCTGGGATATCCATGTGCGCGATGCCCTGCGCATCGGGCTTGATGACAATCTGCTGATTATCGAGGAGTCGCTGAGGTATCTGCGGCCCCATGTTCCGCATCTATTTTACGATGCGGAACACTTTTTCGATGGCTTTAAGGCCAATTGTGAATACGCTTTTGCTACTCTGGATCGAGCTATTGCCGGTGGCGCTGACTGTTTGGTGCTCTGTGAAACAAACGGTGGCATCCTGCCTACCGAACTTGCCGGGATTATCGAAGCGGTGCAAGTGCACCTTACGGCGAAAAAATCCACGATTCAGTTCGGCATTCATGCTCACAACGATTCCGAGTGCGCCGTGGCTAATTCTCTTATCGCTGTCTCCCTTGGCGCTTCCCAAGTGCAGGGCACGGCTAATGGCTTTGGCGAGCGTTGTGGCAACGCCAATCTCACCTCGATCATGCCGGCCCTGGCTTTGAAAATGGGCTACGAGTTTACGGCGGCCACCAACCTGCACCGGCTCACCGAGGTTTCCCGATTTGTCAGCGAACTGGCCAACCTTTCTCCCAATAAGTATCAACCCTATGTGGGGCAGTCAGCCTTTGCTCATAAGGGAGGCATTCATGTCAGCGCCGTGCAGCGCAACCCCCTTACTTATGAGCACCTCGAACCGGAAAAAGTAGGCAACGTGCGCCGGGTGTTGATCTCTGATCTCTCAGGCAAAAGCAACGTGCTGGTCAAGGGGAAAAAATTTGGTTTGGATCTGGACAGCAAAGATCCGGTGGTCAGCGCCATTGTCAAAGAGCTGAAGGACCTCGAAAATCAGGGCTTTCAATACGAAGGGGCCGAGGCGTCCTTTGAACTGCTCATGCGCCGAGCCATGGGAACACCGAAGAAGTATTTCGATCTGCATGGATTTCGGGTGATCAGTCAGAAGACTCCGGACGGAGTGTTGCAAGAGGAGGCCACCATTCGGCTGGCCGTGGGCGGGGAGGAGGTGCATACCGCAGCCCTTGGTAACGGCCCTGTCAATGCCCTGGACAAGTCGCTCCGAAAGGCGCTCACCCGGTTCTATCCTAAACTTAAAGAGATGGAGTTACAGGACTATAAGGTGCGGGTACTGGCCAGCGAACATGGGACAGAGGCCAGGGTGAGGGTGCTGATTGAATCACGCGATCACGATAGCCAATGGGGCACGGTGGGGGTCTCACCGGATATTATCGAGGCGAGTTGGCAGGCCTTGGTGGACAGTATAACTTATAAGCTTATGAAGGATGAACAGCATAAGTCATGATACAGGGAGAAAGGACTTGCGCCCGTTGGTGCTCGTCTTTTTTGCTCTGTGCATTCTGGCCATTACCGGTGTTCGTAAGAGTGGATTTTTCGAGCGGCAGGGTAACGTTGCTCTCCCGCAAAAACTGGTTTGGCGAGATGATCCTGGAGTAGCCCCTGGGCTTTATCGGGTGCCAGTCAAGTACCTGATGGGGGATCAATCACAGGCCGGACCAGTTTCAGGACAAGATGCTTTAGCCTCCGGACAACTCCCTGCCAGACTGGCACCGCTGTTTTTTCAGCCTATCCCCATCAACCAGGCAGATGAAGAACTGTTGACCACCATTCCGGGTATCGGCCCGGCCTTTGCCAGGAGAATCATTGAATTTCGTGAGTATTACGGCAGGATCAATGCCATTGAGGAACTGGATGCGGTAAGGGGGGTCGGTCCGGTCAAGCTGGAGATATTAAAGACCCATCTTGTTGCCGATTAAGTCGTTACTCTGGCAACCAACGCTGCCATATCTGCCCGAATCCGGGCGTACTCCTCGCTGGAAAGCCCGGCTCCCAACGCGACTGTTTCCGCCATTTTTGCGGTAAGAAAATCTCCAGGCCCATGGGCATCGGCGTTTACCGCCAGACCTGCTCCGGCGGCAAGGGCAATTTTTGCCACATGGCCGTTGGTGAGCGAGTGTCCCCGACGACCGGAGAGTTCAAGAAGGATACCTTTGTCCGCAGCCAGCCGCGCCTCTTCCAGGGTGATGAAACCGGGGTGGGCCAGGACATCTACGCCTGCTTCAAGAGCAGCCCGGTTGGTTCCTGGACGCACCGGCTCAACCGGGGTTTCCCCGTGGGCGACCACGATCTTGGCACCAAGTTCCCTGGCTCTGCGGGTGAGTTCGGCAAATTGCTCTGGCGGCACATGGGTAAGTTCGATCCCGGGCAAGAGCTGGGTCTTGAAATACCGGTTAAGATCCGCCGCCGCTTGGACAAGCCGTGGGATGATGAAATCCAGATTGGAAGAATCTGCGTGATCAGTGATCGCTATGGCCGAATAACCAAGGATTTCCACCCGGCGCAGATGTTCGGCCGGAACAAGCTCCCCATCACTGAACAGGGAATGGGTATGCAGATCGATCATGTGAGGCCTCCTTTTTTTACAAATAAAAACCGGGCGTTAAGCCCGGCTTTTATTTGTATGGCAGGATTCTTTTTATATAGGCCGACACAAAGTCCAGAAGGTGGCAGCTGTTTCATTATAGGCTGCTGCACCTGGGGCCGCAGCCGCAGGTGCTAAAGGTGCTGCAGCGTTAGCAGCACCTCGTAGAACACCAACATTGTTGCCAATTCCGGTCGCTGGTAAAGGGCCATCAACTGTTATATCAACACCGAGCGCGATTTTGGGAGGAATGCCAGAAACGCAGACGGTTGGCGCATTATTGCCATATGTGACTGCACCATTTATTCCTACCAAACCGGAAGCCGCATTGGTAGGCAAAGCGGCGCTGGTTAATGCGCCGCCAATCATTTGCGCAGCGCGTAAGGATTGCCAATATCCGGCGCCCTCACCTACTGCGGGGTTGGTAAAGGTTGCCCCGACAAGAATACCCAAGCTACCATTTGCGTTACCGGCAGGTATGGTGGCACCCCAGCCTCGTGCCGTATAAGCAGCTGCTGTTTCGTCGCCAGGTAAAGTTTTGTAACGGTCAAGATAAGAGTTGTGAGCGGCTGATATGCCATTCATGTCATTGACAACGCTCTTTATTTTAGCGTTGGTGATCATTTCCTGCCCCTTCAGCACCCCGCCCAACAACAGGCCGATAATGACCAGGACGATGGCGATTTCCACCAGAGTGAAGCCGGATTGGTTGAGCCTTTTGCATCGCATTGAATGGATCCTCCTAATATTGGAATTTACAGATTAAAATTCATAACTTGCATAAGTTATAGCATGACATTTTTTTTTGGCAAGATATCTTTTTTTGTTCTGTTGGCCTTGGGTTTGAAAATCACGTCTTGGTCAGATCTTATCTTGCCTTGGCCTTTGCTTCCATTTCCTGGAGACGTCTCTCCAAAAAGCGAATTTCATGCGTGTCGCTGATCTGGCCGCCTTCCAACAGACCACCGATCAACACCTTGGCGCTTTCCAACTCATCCAGGTCTTCCAAGATAAAGATTTCCATCTGCTTTGCCCAGTGCGGCACCTCGGTTCCGGTGGCGTTAAGGCGGATGGCTTGGGCGTATTTGCGAGCCAATGGCAGATCATGGAGCTGATGTTTGGTGGTAACTGCGACATGTGCCAGCCAGGGCCAGCGGCGGTTGGGATCGTCAAAAAAACGTTGGTAGACGAAATTATGCATCTGCCGCTGACGGGTTTCAACCGTTACTTCGCCATAAATACGGCCGGCGGCGAGCAGCGGATATTGTCCCGGCGGATCGAGTTCGAGTATGCGTCCCAGCCATCCCTCTACCCTGGTGTAATCCAGTTTATGGAAAGGAATGCTGATGCCTGGCTGGTTGTCGAAGGCCTGAAGATAGAGCATCAGCGCCTTGGCAAGTGCTATTGGGTCGCCAAGGCTGATGACTTTCAGGACAAACAGGGAGGGCGCTGGTGGCAGGTCTTCCGCCTGGGCGAGGCGTTGTGGTTGAGTCGCATGCCAGGCAATTTGCAGGCTTAACCCCAAGGCCAATAAAAGCAGGGCAGATTTAGGGACGGTGGAAATCGGACGTTCACGCATAGTTTAAAGATTTTTACGGTAGAGGTCAAATAAGGCAGCGCCAGATAAAAGGGCCAGATAAATTCCGGTCTGCGCCAGCAGCGGGAGAAGCACGGCCCAGGTGCCGTTGTGATAAACCAGCCATTCGGTGCGGGTGAAATTGTCCAGACGCGGCAGTAGTGCGGCGATAATATCGAGGATGAAGTTGATTACTTGTTGCGACAAGGTGTTTGCACCTAAAGGACCTTTGCCGATCAAGAGGAGAGCTGCGATGGAACGTGATAGAAGATAGAAAGCCATGACCGCACTCAAGGCAGCCATGCTTTGATTAAAGCTAAGCACGCAGAGCAGGCTGAAAGCAGCGACGATCCATAGTTCGCTAATCAGGGAGATCGTCCAGAGCGCAGTCTGAGTGGATGGGGTGAAGAAAAGGGTTAGCAGTCCGAAGAGCAGCGCGGGCACAATGGCCAAAGCCGCGAACCCGGTCAGTTTGCCAAGCAGATAGCCGGCGCGCGGCAGCGGTAGAGATAAAACCAGCTCCAGCCCCTTGTCATTTAATTCGCGTACCATGCTGGTTACGACAAAGGTGGCGAGAAGAAAGACTGCAGAGAAGCGCAAGAAAGTCGCCAACAGAGCGACCTGAACCTGACGACTCTCGGTGATGGCGATTTCACCCAGAAAGCCGCTAAGACCAATGCCGGTAAGGGCAACCAGCACGATCAGCCACATTAGGCGGTTGCGCAGGGCTTCGATCAGGGTGTAAAAGGCAATGGTTTGGATTTGTTTGATCATCTCTTGTCTCAAGGTAGTTGCTGGGCTGAAACCATTCGGCTAAACAGGGTGTTGACGGAAATCCAGGTGACGATGTCGTCAAATTCGCCATTGGTTGCGGTTGGCTGTGCAGGTACGTGCCAAACAAAAACCTGATCGTTGTTGGCGCTGCTGGGGTTAGGATTAGCAGTTTCGTCTATGCCTGTTACGGTTACGCCAGCGTTTTTACCGAGAGAATAAATAATTACCGGTGCAGTGTTGGCAAGGGTGTTGGCGACAACTGCGCCGCAGGTGGTCGCAGTGATGCCAGTGGCGCTGGCGCAGACGGACAGCAGGGGGGTGGTTGCGGCCAGCGTTGTCATGGTGGCAGCGCGCATACCGCCTGGTGTTGTATAGGCAGAGGCATTGGCCGTGGTGGTGGCATAGCGGATGGGAGTGTTCCATGCATCAATGGCTTGCCCTGCATTATTAATGGGAGACAAGCCCAGAGTGACCGCAGGCAGAAAGCCATTGTAAGGATTGGTGCAGATGCCTCCTCCTGCCGGGCTTTCCAGGCCATTCGAAGCGGCTGTTGCGGGGCAAGGAAGACGCCCATTGGCGGCCGCATAACCGAGTAGAGCTTCCTTGATTTGTTCTATATATTTCTCGGTCTCGCCGATTCGTTTTTGTTCCATCTGCGTTGATAATGGCATCAGCAAGCCACCCAGCAGCAGACCGACGATTACCAGCACGATCGCCATTTCAATAAGGGTAAAACCGGCCGCATTATCATGGTTTGACTGCATGGTTATTTGTCCTTCGATCATTCGCTGCGTATCTGAAAATTTTGGATGGTGACTCCTTGTTGTGCTGCTCCGGAACGGAAGCCGCCGGTGAAGGCAAAATAGACGGAGTTCAGTTCCGGATCGAGATTTAGACAGCGGGTGATGGTTGGTGTCTTTGCAACACGATCAAGATCAACGATTATATCGTCACAGTCTGTGCAGTCCACCCAGGCGGTTATGCGGGCATAGGTATTGGGTGCCACATGATTTGTCGGGTCGCAGGTGGCACAGGTGGAATTGCAGCCGGTGTGGATTTCGAGGCGCTGGTTGTGGGCCAAGGGGGTCGATGATTCTTCAAACTTGTTGGCCGGGTTGTGGCGGCAACCAGCGGCGGTGCCATTGCAGGCGGTGGTGGTGTTGCCGTTGAGAGCTGAGTGCAGGAGGTTGCCGTAGGCCATGATCGCAGTGTGATTTTCGACGGGATCTGTGTTGGCGATGTCGCGGCGCACATCGGTTTCGAAGATAACCGATTTAAGGCCCCAGGGATCTCCCAGGCCAACCGGGATGCCGGGTGCCAGGGCGCCCATGTCGGCCTCGCGCCCGCAGACACCGGACGGGGTGCCAATGTCACTGCGCACCATCTGGAAGGTGAAGCCGTTACCCCGATCTGTACCGATTCCGGTGAGGGCATAGGTGTCAGCAAAGGCAAATTTGTAGTCATAATAGACACGCATAATTTTGCCCGCCAGCGGGATAGGGTCGGGAAACCAGAAACAGCCGCCGCTGGTGTTGGCGCTGTCATCCGCAACTGTTACTGTCTTGTCGGTGGCATTGGTGGTAACTCCGGCACCGGCGGTGACGAAGCTGGCA
>Ga0156788_1024_pt1 | contig 10802 bp, 9 predicted proteins | sample RifOxyD3_FD_110737 | JGI IMG/M metagenome (GOLD analysis project Ga0156788, IMG submission 110737) | Deltaproteobacteria bacterium RIFOXYD12_FULL_53_23
TCAGAAGATGGGAAAGTAGTCTGCCCATTCTGGTGGGGGTGACGAAAAATACAATCTTCAGGAAATGGAGACTAACACTTAGCCGAATCGGAATGAAAAAATTTTCTATTGCGGCGGCAGGGAAAATTGACTTCCCAGACTTTGCCCTGCTTTTTTCGTTTGCATCTCGGCATGACTGCTCCGCTTGATTTTTGCCTGTCCCGCTGGGCTGATCAAGGGGTTTAAAACTGGTAAAGTTGTTCAGGGACAGGCTCACGGGCCAGGCTCACGGGCCAGGCTCACGGGCCAGGCTCACGGGCCAGGCGAGCATCAAGCCGGGCAAGTATCTTCGGGGGCACATTGGTCATGGCGAATTTTGCTTATCGAGTTTCTTGATAACATGAGTTTTGTGGAGTTATCACGTTAACAGCAAGCGTACCAGAGCGGAAAAAAGTGCCAATATTTTGGTGGACCCGGAGTTATCGGGAAGTATACTTACTGGTTAGAACTCATGCCGCGACCGTCACGTTTCTTCGTAAAGTTTTGCGCTAACGGCCACTTGATCTACGCCGATGAGGCGCCGTCAACCGCGACGAACTGCCAAATTTGCGGAGAAAAATTCATTGAGCAGTGTGCCAATTGCGGGAAGGCGCTGGGCAATACGTTCGTTGCTCGCGTTTCATACCTGACCAAGAAGCCAGAACCATTACCCTCTCGCCCTGAATTCTGCGGTAACTGCGGAAGTCCTTTCCCCTGGACGCAACAGCGCCACAAGATCATAGAAGAAACCGGCATCTGGTTGCTCATGCACCCGAAAGTTGTTGAACTTGGAAAGCCCAGATTCAATGCCGGCCACTACGCCGACGCAGTTGAGTCCGTATTCAAGGAGCTAAACGCTCGCGTAAAGCAACTTTACCTTGAGGCTACGAGCGATGAGCTTGATGGCGTTCCTCTCATGCGCAAGGCATTCACTCCCTCGAATCCAATAATCATTCTTGACGATCTCGCCACCGAAACAGGTAAGAATATCCAGCAGGGATACATGGAACTTTTTACCGGCTCTATGGCGGGAATCAGAAATCCAAAGGCACATCACAACGTTCACATCTCAGCCGAGCGAGCTACCCACCACCTCATGCTTGCCAGCTTGCTATTCTTCAAGCTTGGAGAGAAGAAATGAGTTCTAACCCTGCGGTCCACGCGATAAAGCCGCGCAGCGCCGGTGACCCCCACGTTAACCCACAGGAGATGACCCGTCTGTGACAATAGAACACCACACAGTTTCCAAGCACTTGAATTACTTCTCATGCTTGGAGGATGACTTGCTTCAATTGTCCCGCTGGATCGAATTCTCTCCGGACAATGAGACTGTTTATTCAATCGAGTTAGCCCGTCTACTTATGACTGCGGCGGCCGAGGTCGACGTAGTTGCGAAAGCTCTATGCAAGGCAATTAACCTAGAACGCGACGCGAGCGGTATCCAGGCTTACAAAGAGGTTTTGATGAACGCAGTACCAATGCTTCCCCAAGCTGAAGTGGAAATACCACGATTTGGAATGACCTTCCGCCCATGGAGCAATTGGGACACAGCGGCTAACTCGCCGGATTGGTGGCAAAGCAATAACAATGTAAAACATCACAGGGCCGAGCATTTTCGCCATGCTAATTTAAAAAATGTCCTAAATGCGACTGCGGCCTTGCTGGTTCTGCTTCTTTTGCTTCACAGCAAAGATGGTCCGTATTTTCCAGAAATTCCACGCTTGTTTGTTCCACGGTCATTCGCTGCCTATGAAGGGCGCGCTCTTCGCCTGCTTATTCCAGACGGCACTTTCTTGCCATGGGGTTAACAATGGCGTCAAACGGACGCCGGGAAGCGGGTTGGCTTGCGGAAAGTTCATCATTGGCGGCGTCCGTTTACGTCTGTCATTCGGTATAGAAATATCTCATGTCATTTTACGAAAAATTCAAACGAATTAGAAATCGTTTGACAAAGATAGACACTATATCCTTGATACAACTTTGTTCAATCAAGCTTCACGAAATAGAGAACACACATATTGCTGAGTGGAAAGGCTGGTTTCCCTGGAATCTTGCTCTACTAATCAAATGGAGTGTTGAATGCGGAGGGCAAAAATATCCTACGAGGGAAGCTACGGAGTCATTAGTCACAAAATTAATGAATCAAATGAACGATCTGTCTTCCAAAAATGCATTTTTAGAAGATGGTGGGATTGGCGGTTTACAAAAGTTTCTAAGAACTACAGCGTTTCAACAATTTTGGTATCAGGCAAAACTCAATTCCTGGGAATTATCAAGGCAATATTTGTTGTTTTGTGAAATTTCTGAGGATCATCCAATTCAGAAAAACTTCATAATTCAACGTGGTCTTGACACAAGAAAATTTTTAGAGCTTTGCCTACTCCTATGGACGTGGCTGGGAAAAAATGAAAAGAATATCGCTTTTAAGCCTTCTGTCCTTTCGTCTATTTCGAATTACTCAATTGATGAAATAACAATATTTTTAAATTCAATTTCTTTGTCATTGGAAAATTTGAGACTTTTTTTGAAAGGAAGAAAGCAGCGTATTGAAAATCCGTATTTACAACTAACAGAAGTTACCCCTCTAATAACCTACCCGTTATTACGTGACGAAAACGAGACATATTGGGTATATTCCAGAAGAATTTTCGAGAGAACCATTTCGTCAATTTTTTACGACACAACAAAATGTTACGGTGGCAGCCCTTTGTCCGAGCAATTTTCGGTTTTGTTTGAAAGGTACATTGGTCAAAATATTTCTGCTTTACCTGATAAACATTTTACAGAAGTAGAACTCGCCAAAGAATTTATTGCGGAGAAAATTACGGATTTCTTGCTACCATTCGATGATTGTACTGTAATGCTTGAAGCAAAAGCAATCGAGATGCGCCCAACAGTCCAGGTAAATCCCGGCAACAGGCAACTTGAAAGAGAACTGAATGAAAACGTTGTAAAAGCTGTTCTTCAGGGGTTTTCGCTGGCAAATGAAATATCAAAAAAATACGACAAATTAACTATACCGAATCGCACTAATTATTTTCTTTTGGTTGTAACGTACAGGGATTTATTTTTGGGGGGTGGGCAAGATTTGTGGGAAGAATTCTTAGGGGATCTTGTTACCCCCTTTTTGAATGAGAAGCAAATTGGCCAAAACCTAATTCCACCTGAACACATAGTTGTTTTGTCGATAGATGATCTTGATCTACTCCTGAGTGTTGTTATGGCAGGGCTGAATACCATTCCAAACATCCTAAAGGAAATGGTCAAAAATAATTCTGACAGGAGCACAATGAAATACTCTTTTTCTATGCACCTTGATAGTTATCAGAAAGACAATCTTAAATTGCCCACTCACGAAAAAGTGTTCGATAAAATGTTTGAAGGGCTAATTGGAAAAATTAAAAAGTAATTGCCGAACCTGGCGGTTCACTTGACGCCGTGAACGTCTGCGGCGCAAGTGACTTGGTCGTTGGGCATAAAGGACCGGAACTTGAGCAACGATATCTTCGACAGCCTATTTCGAGAGCGTGCAGACCTATTTATGTCAGCGTTTTCAACTGTCTCTACTGAGGTCTTCTATGACCCTACGTCCAAACGACTTCGACATGCTGGCGAGTATGGGATGTACCGGGAATCAATTGTTCGTGATTTTCTGAAGTTTATTGTCCCTCGTGCGCTGGACATCTCAACAGGTTTCGTCATCACATCTTGCAACGATGTAAGCACACAGTGCGACTTGGTCATCTTCGATTCAAGGATGACACCTTTATACCAAGAGGGGGATAGGCAGAGGTTCTTCCCGGTCGAATCAATATGCTGCATCGGCGAGGTTAAATCGTCGTTGTCTAAGCAACAGCTCAAAGAAGCATTAAATAAACTTGCTTCCGTTAAAGCTTTAGGCGAGCGAATCATTAGCCCAGCCATCGTTCGGAAATTTCCTGCCGGTCCATTTGACCCTGTTGATCATCCGTATGACTTGGTGCCAAGCGTCCTCATCTGTCAGAAACTAGACTTTAACGCAGACGGCATCGCGAATGAGATCGACGGATTCTATGACGATAGTGTTTTACACCGACATAAGCATAACATGATTTTGAGCATCGAAGATGGCTTGCTGTGCTACTTCGACAAAAACGACAAGACTCTTCCCTATCCACGCTTAGACCGTCTCGACCTAAGAAATCGGTTTACCTATCCGGGAGATAACAAGCACGTTCACCTTAAGCTATTTGGTTCGTACATGTTTATGCTCACCAGCAACAAAACGCTGCTCTATCCCGAGTTCTCTGATTATCTAGGATCATTGGATGGCGGCTTTTCACGCAGCCAAGCCCAACCAGCGCTGAAGCCGACGGACCCGCCGGAGGCGGGGCCGTCGGCTTCAGCGGGTAGTTGAACGAAGCCGCTACGCGGAGAAAGGGTGTTCCCACGTCTCTATGGCCATCGCTGTTTTATAAAAATTGAGCCTCCTGTCCGAAAGGACGGATTCGGTTGTAAAGTGCTGTTTTTACTTTCCATTCACTTTACAATCAGGAGGGCTCAATGGACACAAAACTACCAGGTATTCCCCAATTCAACAAGCTTTACGTCAAGCACTGCAAGCACCTGAAACTCGCGGGATATCAACCAAAAACAGTCGAGGCCTACGCCCGGGCAATCAGGCGGATCGGCAATTACTTCGACGGCCGGCTGGACGATCTTACCAAAGATCAGCTGCTCGATTATTTCCACGATCTTCTTGAGTCGCATTCATGGAATACGGTCAAGCTCGATCTCTATGGCCTGCAGTTCTTCTACACCCACGTTCTGCAAAAGACATGGGAGCATATTCCGCTCGTCAGACAACCAAAGGTCAGGCGAATCCCCGACATTCTCTCGGTTGACCAGGTCAATCAGTTGCTTGCCGCGACCAGGGTCATTGACTACAGGGTTTTCTTCTTTACCGCCTACAGCATGGGGCTCAGACTCAGCGAGGCCATCAATCTTACAATCAACGACATTGATGCCGACAACATGCGGGTGCATATCCGGAATTCAAAAGGCAATAAGGACAGATTCGTCCCGCTACCGCAAAAAACACTCCACACGTTAAGGGGGTTCTGGCAGATTCGCAGGCATCCGTCGTTCATCTTTCCCAACCGCAAGAGGGGCGTGAACAATGCCCACCTGGTTGATCGGCCGCTGGAAAGGGGCGGCATTCAGGTTGCCATGCACAAGGTGGTGGACCGCCTCTGGCCCAATAAAAAGATTTCCTGCCATTCCCTTCGCCACAGCTACGCCACCCATCTACTCAATGAAGGCGTTGATCTGGTTGAATTGCAGGGCATTCTGGGGCATGTCAGTCTGTTGACCACCGTCAGGTACACCCATCTTACGTCCGTCAATCATGAGAACGCCTGCAAAAAAATCAACACCATTATCGACTCGGTCACTTTTTCCTGGGGAGGTGAGAAATGATTCTACTCGCCTCGATCATCAAGGAATTTGCCGAAAAATTCTCGTGCCAATACAATCCTCTGCCCAGTCACAAACAGGCGCTGCGTGCGATGGAGCAGTGCCGTAAACATCACAGCCCGTACATGATTGCGCAATGCACCAACGACCAATGCCGGGAGCATTTATATGTGCCGCATTCCTGCGGCCACCGGAATTGTCCCCATTGTCAGAGCCATGAAAGCCAGCAATGGATCGACAACCAACTCGACAAACAGCTTCCAGTCCAATACTTCCTGATTACCTTCACGCTGCCGAAGCAGTTGCACGACCTGGTCTGGCGGAACCAGTCGTTGGCCTACTCGATACTTTTCAGCGCAAGCCGGGAACTCCTGAAAACCTTCACCGCCAACGACAAAAAATTGCGCGGGGCGGCGGGTTTCACCTCGGTGCTGCACACCCACTCAAGAAGGCTTGAGTTCCATCCCCATGTCCATGTGGTGATGCCGGGGGCGAGTATCAACCAGAAAGACAAGGCCTGGAGGATGAAGTCGGGGAAGTATCTTTTTAATCATAAGGCCTTGGCCAAGGTCTTCAGGGCGAAAATACTCAAGGACTTTACCGCCTGCAATCTGCCGATCCCGGCAAACACTCCCGGTAAATGGGTGGTGGATTGTAAAAACGTCGGCAGGGGCGACAAAGCGCTGATCTACCTGGGCAGGTATCTCTACAAGGGGGTGATCCAGGAAAAGGATATCCTGAAAAACGTAAACGGCATGGTCACCTTCAGGTATTTCGACTCCAAAACGAAAAAGTATCAGACCAGAACGGTGGCCGGCGAGTATTTTCTTTACCTGCTGATGCTCCATGTGCTGCCGAAAGGTTTCCGCAGGACCAGATGCTACGGCTTCCTCCACTCATGCAGCAAAAAACTGATCAGGCTGCTGCAACTGGTTTTACGGCTAAATCCCTTCAGGATGATCAAAAAAATCAGGGAACGGGCGAAGATCACCTGCCCGGCCTGCGGGTCGGCAATGAAAATCGTCAAGACAAGGATCCCGACAGACTGGCTCCCGGCTCACTGTTTACCCTGACCAAGACCGGGAGAAATCATTATGTAACCTGAGGCAGACATATATCGTTAAAAAATCGCTGCCAGCGACAATAGATTTCTGCGCCCGAAAAACAGCCTGTTTTGCCTGCTGAAGGCCGATTTCTTCAGAAAAGCGACCTTTCATAAAGCAATTTTCCGGAAACAGGAGAGATCGAGCCCACCAACCAGCCAGGCACACCCCCCACTCCAAAAAGATATTTTCTATAGAGAAGACCGGCCCTGTCCGTGACCGGGCTTGTTCAACAAACGGTTCAGATTGTGGTTCGCTGCGCTCTCACAATCTAACCTTATTCGTTGTGCGACAAATAAATGACCTCCAAAATTGTTAAATCAGAAGGAGTAACACCCACAGAAAGATTGCTTGCAGATCTTTGCGAAAAATCCTTCTTGAAGTTATGGAGTTATCCCAATCCGGTTAAGGACGATAAAAAAGAACTTTGTGACCTGCTCGCTGTTTTTGAAAACCACGTTTTCATTTTTTTTGATCGAGAGAGTCACGCTCTTACTAAAGAAAACAAAGACCCACTTACTAAATGGAAGCGTTGGAAGAAAGAGGCGATAGATGCTCAGACAAGAACCGCTCATGGGGCTGAACGTTACATTAGAAGCGGTCGGGGTATCTTTATAGATACAGAGTTGGCGGTTCCTTTTCCCCTAGATATTGACCGCCAAAAAATGGTGGTACACAAAATTATTATTGCCCATGGGGCAAAAGAGGCTTGCGAAAATTTTTCTGACGATAACGTTTATGGAAGCTTAGGGATGTTTTATGTAAGCGGAGTCCCTGATCTTCCCTTTCCATTTATGGTAAATATGGACAAAGAAAATCCCGTCCATGTGTTTGATAGCCATAACCTACCTATTATTTTTTCAGAATTAGACACCTTTTACGATCTTACGGCATATCTTGATGCCAAAGTTGAGGCAATCAAAACGTACGATATGCTGTCTTATTGTGGTGAGGAGGATTTATTAGCTCACTATTTGCTCAACTTTGATAAGACAAGAAACAAGCATTTTATTGGTACTTCAGAAAAAGACGTCAATGGCGTGACAATTGGTGAAGGTGAATGGAAAGATTTTATTGAATTAGAAATATACGAAAGAAAAAAGGCAGCAGATAAAGTTTCTTATCATTGGGATAAGCTCCTCCAGATTACCTGTCAAAACACTCTTGACGGCACAATTGGCGGTTCTTCCCCATTGAGAGGGTGCAGTGCTATTCATGAAATGGCAAAAGAACCTCGCTTTCACCGCCGAGAGCTATCTGCAAGAATGTTGCAGTCAATTCGTAATTTTCCAGAGACACAGCAACGAATAATGAGAAACTTGTCGTTTGTGCCGTCATTTTACGAAGACAAAGGGTATGTATTTTTGCAGCTCAAGGTGGACGGTATTACCGACTATGAGAATGAGTACCGCCCAAAAAGACAAGCGTTGCTTGAAGTAGCCTGTGGCGCTGCAAAAAATAAATTTGACCATTTGAAAACGGTTATTGGTATCGCGATTGATGCTCCAAAATATGCAGAAACAAACTCAGAAGATTTCATCTTAATGGACTGTGCGAATTGGTCAGATGAAGAAAGAGCGCATTATGAAAAGGCAAACGAAGGACTTGGGTTCTTCAAAACCGGTGTTGTTGAGAAAAGAACTGTGTATGAGTTCCCTGTTGTTGAATCACCAAAAGCCGAAAGACAAGTGAAAGTAGGTAGGAACGCCCCATGCCTATGCGGTTCGGGGAGGAAATATAAGAAATGCTGTATTCGAAAAAATTGAAATTAAATCACATAATCTGGTAAAGGGGGGCTCCCTCCCCCTTACCACACCACCCGGCATGCGGGTCCGCACCGGGCGGTTCCCTACCTCGCCGTAGCGGGATAATGGATGTTCACCCACAGTTCTTTGACAGACAACAACCCACTGATCCTTCAGCTATTGGTTAGTCATCTCAGACTGGGTTCCAGCGTTTTGGCGAGTCGACCTTACCTTGCCGTCAGCGATAGCTCGTAGCCGGGTATGGTCACGCCGTCCCTTTTTTTTCTTGTCCACCGGTGGCAATTATTCCCGCTGCTATATCGGCCCCCTGCCGTAAAGCATCATCCCTTAGATGCGCATAGCGTTGCGTCATTACTGGAGATTTATGGGTCAGGAGTCGCTGGAGAACATATAAATCAACTTGGCCGCTTGAGGCCAACATGGATGCGAAAACATGGCGCAGGCCATGGAATGGCCTGAAGCTCTTCGGAAGTCCTGCGCGTGCCCTGATCCGCTTCGATGCTTTTTGAGCAGATACCCGTTGGGCGCCACCTTCGCCTGGGAACACATATTCGCTGCTGCGCCCCATGTTTTTTAGCAAATCTCGGGCGGCATCGTTGAGCGGTATTGATTGTTCTTTGCCGCCCTTTGGGGTTACGATGCGGATGAAGCATCTGTTGAAGTCAATATGCTGCCATTGCAACCGAAACAGCTCTCCGCGCCGCATGCCGGTTACAAGGGCCAGTTTCATCATGGCCGCCACCAGCTTGTTCTCATCGGCATCTATGGCAGCCAGGAGTCGGGCCAGCTCATCCGGGGTTAAATCTTCCGTTACCTTGTTGTCAACCTCGGGCATCTGCGGCTTGAAACTGAGTCCTTGACAGAGGCCCTTGTTCTGTCCAAAGTTGCATATCCGCTTTATGAGTGAAATGATATGCTTGACGGTCTGCGGAGATCGAATTTTAAGAAGATTGATCCTTAAGCGGTCAATGTCCAGTGGGGCCAATTCGGCTGGTTTTTTTGTGCCTAGTCCTGTTTCGATATATTTTCGAAACCTGTTGTCATCCGAGGTGTTCCTGTTCGTTGGCAAATGGCCACGGTACTCCTCCCAGATGGCCGTAATGGTCCAGGTTTTCTGCTGTGCTGCCGCTCTCTCTTCAGCATTGGTCAAACGTTTCCCTTCGATAAGCTGGCCGCGTATGGACGCGGCCCTTGCGGGAGTCATGTCATCGCGGTACTGTCTGCCTACCTGGGTTTCAATTAATTTTTCGTTGCGTTTGTACACGACATAAAATACTTTCTCATCACCAGGGCCACCGAGCCGGCGGCGAATTCGGTAGAAGACCCCTGGATAATTGGTGGAATGACGTTCGTTGCCCATTTTGTCTCCCTGCTTTTTTTATCCAACCCTATATCCAACCTCCAGGGGATAATATAATGAAAAAAGAGGAAAAACAATATCAATCAAGACAAAAAGGCAACTGCTTGTAATTACAAGGGAGTTACAGAAAATTATGGTTCTGTATAGAGTTAGCGCGCATACTAATGTTCGGCCTCTCACGCCGGTAACACGGGTTCGAGTCCCGTAGGGGTCACCAAGTGAGATCAAGGGTTTACGGGATATTTCCTGTAAACCCTTTTCTTTTATCCAACCTTTACAGACGGGAAGCCCTTTTGGGGATGCGTCAACTACCCGCGCTGCAAAAACAAACGCGAACCCCGCTGGACAGATCAGGAACCAACCAAAGCAGCATGATTCGGTGGATGTGATGCTTACTTCTGGATCACAGAGGAAGACTCCGGGGGGGAAATATATTGACGAACTATAATATCCCCCTCACGCTTGCGGGCCTGGGCAATATCAAAACTATTTTGCATGCGCATCAGCGTGTCCATTGAAACACCGAAAGCCTTTTCAATACGCAAAGCCATTTCCGGAGAAAGACGGGCATGCTCGTTAAGCAGAGCAGACAAAGCCGCACGGGTTATCCCAAGGGCATGAGCCGCGCCAGTAACAGTCAGGCCAAGAGGTTCGATAATCTCGCTTCTCACAAAACCACCGGGATGCGCGGGGTTCTTCATTCTGATGCCTTGCATGGTGCCCATGGCCATCTCCTTAGTGGTAGTCTTCATAATCCAGGTCTATGATCTCAATGGCTGACGGGTTAATCTTAAAAGTAAGCCGCCAGTTTTTTGTAACAGAAAGACTCCATGTGCCTTTACGATCTCCGGTGAGCTGATGCGCTCGCCAGCTGGAGATTGACCTAAGCTCGCTCTCTTGCTCCATGTCTTGGAGAAAAGAAATAATCAGCCGAAGCTTGGGAGCAATAGCAGGCTGAACACCGCTGGAATCATCATCCTCAATGAAACGGAAAAGGCCTTTGTGTAAGATATTTCTGATTTTCATAAGCCACAATAGCATGGAGGGGAGTAAAGTGTCAAGTGACGCTTTACAGTGTTCAATGGGTGGTTTTTTAAATGG
>Ga0156788_1006_pt2 | contig 10757 bp, 9 predicted proteins | sample RifOxyD3_FD_110737 | JGI IMG/M metagenome (GOLD analysis project Ga0156788, IMG submission 110737) | Deltaproteobacteria bacterium RIFOXYD12_FULL_53_23
AGAAAGGGCGGAACCCCGGTGGCGGTGGCCATCGTCAACGCCCTGATCCGCTTGGCCCGGGAGGAGTAGAAGGCCATGGCGCGCAGACTGCGAAGCGGATATACCACCGGTGCCTGTGCCGCCGCGGCGGCCAAAGCGGCGGTGCTGTTGCTTATGGGGCATCCGAGGTCCGTGACGGTGGAGATTCCCTTTCCCGATGGCAGCCGGCATGGTTTTGCCGTGCATCAAAGCAAGATCCTGTCCGGGCAGGCCTGGGCCTCGGTGCTCAAGGATGCCGGGGATGATCCCGATGTGACCAACGGCGCGGAGATTATGGCCAGTGCCTGTTTTTTGCCGGAAGGATTTTCTTGTCAAAATCCCCTCCCCCCTGGCGGGAGAGGGGGAAATAGCCAGAGCGGCAGATTGCAATTTCACCCACCCCCCAGCCCCCTCCCATCGAGGGAGGGGGAGCCGATGTGTGTCCGGCTTGAGCAGGCAAACATCTTTCTTTGCGGCGGGGAAGGGGTTGGCCGGGTAACCAAGCCGGGGCTTGCCATAAAGCCCGGTGAGCCGGCGATCAACCCGGTGCCCCGCCGGATGATTCTGGCCGCGGTTTTGGAGGCCCTTGGGACAAAGGCGGGCAAGACCTTGCAGGTGGTGATTTCCGTGCCCAAAGGCGAGGAGCTGGCGGAGAAAACCCTGAACAAGCGGCTGGGCATTGTTGGCGGCCTTTCCATTCTCGGCACCACCGGCATTGTTCATCCGGTGTCCGCCGAAGCCTGGACCGCCACCATCGAGGCCTCTCTCTCGGTGGCCAAGGAGGCAGGGCTCACCGAGGTGGTGCTTGCCACTGGACGCACTTCGGAAAAGGGGGTGCAAACCCTGCTCTCCCTGCCGGAGGAGAGTTATGCCATGATGGGCGATTACCTGGAATTTTCTCTGTTGGCCGCGGCCCGGCGCGGCTTTGCCGCGATCCATCTGGCCGGGATGTGGGCCAAGATCATGAAGGCGGCCATGGAGATACCCCAGACCCATGTCCGGCATGGCGCCCTGGAGGTGGCGGACGGGTTGGCCCTGCTTGCGAGGCTGGGGGCGGAACCGGCCTTGCTGGCGAGTCTCAGAGAGGTCAATACCGCCCGGGAGATCCATGAGCGGTTGCAGGAACATGGGAGAAACGATTTGGTCCGTGCTGTCTGCGAAGCGGCTAAGCGCTATGCCCAAAAGGTTTCCGGCCTGCCGGTCCGCCTCTATCTGGTGAACAGTCACACTGAGGTGGAGTTGCATGTTTAGACTTTTTCTAATAGGCGTCGGCAGCAAGGGGCTCACCGCGGAACAGGCCGGGATGCTGGCCCAGTGCGGGCTCATCGTCGGAGATTCCCGTCATCTTGCACTGGTGCAGGGGATGTCGGGGAAAAAATCTCCCATTTCCCCCCTGGCTCCGGCCTTGGAAAAAATTCGCCTGGCACTGGCCACCGGGGATGTTGGGGTTCTGGCCAGCGGCGACCCGTTGTTTTTCGGGATCGGCCGCTGTCTGCTCAAGGAATTCGAGAAGGAACAGATGGTGATTCTCCCGGCGCTCTCCACCATGCAGGAGGCGTGTGCCCGGTTTCACCTGCCCTGGGACGACATGGCCTTGGTCAGCCTCCATGGCAGGAAGGCCCTGCATGTGCCCGGTCTGTTGCTTGGACGGGAGAAGACCTTTGCCTTCACCGACCGGCACAACACCCCGGACCGTTTGGCCAGACAGCTTGTTGATTATCTGAAACTGATCGAAACCGATGATCTGCTGGCTCACTGCCGGATGCATGTTGCTGAAAATCTTGGCACCGTGGCAGAGCGTCTTTTCTCCAGAACCCTGCCCGAGGCAGCGGGGCAGGATTTTGCCGAGCTGAATGTGCTGATTGTCACCCGGCCTCGTCTGGCCGCAGAGGATCTTCCGGTGTTCGGGATTTCCGAGGCAGAGATTGCCCACAGCCGCGGCCTGATCACCAAAAATGAGGTCCGGGCCGTGACCCTGCACGCCCTGCGGCTGCCGAGCACCGGAGTGCTCTGGGATCTTGGCGCCGGCAGCGGCTCCATCTCCGTGGCGGCGGCCCGGATGCGTCCGGGTTTGACAGTTTTTGCCGTTGACCAGCAGGATGAAGCCATGGCCAATATAAAAAAAAATATCCGCCAATTCGGCGGCTACAACATCATTCCCATTCAGGGCGGGGCTCCGGAGATTCTGGACAGCTTGCCGAACCCGGACCGGGTCTTTGTCGGCGGCAGCGGCGGTGCATTGGCGGAGATCATCGGCCAGGCGGCCCGCCGTCTGCATAGCGGCGGTCGGCTGGTGGTGAACGGCGTAACCGAAAAAACCGTGGCCGAGGCGCCGCAATGCATGGCCGCGCATGGCTTGCAGGTTGAGATGACCCGGATGCAGATCGAACGAACGACCTATCCGGAGACAGTGCCGGGCAAGGTTTTGAATCCCATAACCGTTATGACAGGAAGAAAATGAAGGGAACATTATACGTTGTAGGTGTAGGGCCGGGCGATCCGGAGCTAATGACCCTCAAGGCGGTGCGGATTTTGGAGCATTGCGGGGTATGGCTCGCGCCGGCGGCGAAAAAAGACGGGGAGAGCACCGCTCTGGGGATCGTGGAAGGGGTGGTGGACCGCAGGGACAAGGAGATCATCACCCACCATTTCCCCATGAAAAAGGTGCGCATGGGCCATGCCCCGGACCCCGAGGTGAAAACGGCCTGGGACGCAGCGGCGGCCCGGATCGTTGGCCATTTGCGGGCTGGCCGGGACGTGGCCTTTCCCACCCTTGGTGATCCGGCTATCTACAGCACCGGCTTTTATGTCTGCGAAACCCTCTTTGCCCTGGCCCCTGATCTGCCGGTGGAGATCATTCCCGGGGTCTCTTCCATTGGTGCTTCCGCCGCGGCCGCCGGTCAGCCGCTCTGCCTGGGGGACGACCGGCTGGTGGTCATCCCGGCCACCTTTGAGAATGGCCGCTTGCGGGAAACCCTGGAACAGTTCGATTCGGTGGTTCTCATGAAGGTGCACCGGGTGATGGATCGGCTGGTGCCGCTGCTCTCCGAGATGAATCTTCTCGACAAGGCCGTGCTGGTCGAACGCTCGAGCCAAGGCGGCCAGCGGATCCGGCGCGATTTGGTCGCCGCTATGCAGCCCGATGATGCGCCCCATTATTTTTCCACCATCATCGTGAGGAAATCATGAGTGGGACTACGGAGCGTTTTCCCGTTCATTTTGTGGGGGCCGGACCCGGCGACCCGGAGCTGATCACGGTCAAGGGCCAGAGGCTGTTGCGGGAGGCCGATTGCCTCGTCTACACCGGCAGTCTGGTGCCCGAGGCTCTGCTGGCGGGGGTGAGTGCCGCGGTGCACAATTCCGCAGGCTTGAACCTCGATGAGGTGATGGCTCTGGTGACCGGCGCCTGGCGGCAGGGGCAAAAGGTGGTCCGGCTCCATACCGGCGACCCCTCGCTCTACGGGGCGATCAACGAGCAGATTGCCCGGCTGGTGGCTGCGGAGATTCCCTTTCAGGTGGTGCCCGGAGTGAGTTCGGCCTTTGCCTCTGCCGCGGCCCTGGGCACCGAGTTGACTCTGCCCGAGGTCTCGCAAACCGTGATCATTACCAGAAGGGCAGGGCGGACCCCGGTGCCGGAGAAGGAAAGCATTTCATCCCTGGCAAGCCATGGGGCCACCATGCTGATCCTGCTCAGTGTCGGCATGATTAGCGAGGTCGTGGCCGAGCTGTTGAGCGGCGGCTACCCACGGGATACTCCGGTGGCGGTGGTCGAGAAGGTGAGCTGGCCCGAGGAGCGGATCATTCGAGGCACCCTGGCCACCATCGCCGCCCAGGTCAAGGAGGCGGGGATCAGCAAAACCGCGATCATCGCGGTGGGGGAGGTGCTGGCAAGTTGCTCGCCCCCGGCCTTGTCGAAGCTCTATGACCGGCATTTCGGCCACGGTTTTCGGGAGGCGAGCCGGTAAGCGATGAAAATCGGCATCCTTTCCATAACCGAGGGCGGCAGGAGGCTGGCCACCGAGTTGGCCGCAAAGATGCCGGATGCTCTCCTTCTGCCCAAGGAGAACGGGGTGGCCCGGACTCTGGCTGCCCATTGGCGGGAGATGGACGGCTTTATCTGTATCATGGCCGCCGGCATCGTGGTGCGGGCCATTGCTCCGCTGCTGCAAGATAAAGAAAGCGACCCTTGCGTGGTGGTGCTGGATGAAAAGGGCCATCATGCCGTCAGCCTGCTTTCCGGCCATCTGGGCGGCGGCAATGATCTGGCCCGGCAGGTGGCGGCTCTCGTGGGCGGCGAGGCGGTGCTTACCACCGCCTCCGACACCCTGGGGCTTGCTGCCCTTGATCTCTGGGCCAGGGATCAAGATCTGGTCTGCGAGGACAAGGAAGGTCTGACCAGGGCCAGCGCCAGGCTGGTCAACACCGGCAGCCTCGGGATTTATGCCGAGGTGGCGATTGCCTCGTTGCCCCAGGGGCTGGCGGCGGTTGCAGGGCCGGAACTGGCCGATATTGTGATTTCACCTCGGATTGGCGATTACGGCGGAGCCGTGGTCTTCCGGCCCAAAAACCTGGTGCTTGGCGTAGGCTGCAACCGGGGGGCGCCGGTTGCCGAACTTCGCCAGGCCTGCGAGGAGTTGTTTGCCGAGCAGGGTCTGTCGCGTTTAAGCATCCGCAATCTGGCCTCCATTGATCTCAAGCAGGATGAGGCAGGCTTGCTGGCCTTTGCTGAAGAGCAGGGCTGGCGGCTGGAATTTTTCAGCAAGGAAGAGCTGAACAGGGTAGAGAATGTAACGGTTTCCGAGGCGGCGCTGCGGAATGTGGGGGCGGTCGGGGTGGCCGAACCCGCTGCCCTGCTCAGCGCACAGAGTAATGATTTACTGGTTGGGAAAAGAAAATGGCGCAATGTGACCATGGCGGTGGCCAGGGCAAACTTTATGTTGTCGGCACAGGACCGGGCTCCGCAAGACATATGACCCCTGCGGCTGGCGAGGCTCTTGCCGCAGCCGAAGTGATTGTCGGCTATCAGACTTACCTTGATTTGATCCCTGAATTTCTGACGGGCAAGGAGGTGATTGCCTCCCAGATGATGAAGGAGGTCGACCGCTGCCGCAAGGCCCTGGCTTTGACGGCGGAAGGGCGGAAGGTGGCCCTGGTCTCCGGCGGTGACCCGGGCATCTACGCCATGGCCGGGCTGGTTTTCGAGATGGCCAAGGAGCAGAACCTATGCGTCGTAATCGAGGTGATCCCAGGAATCGCCGCGCTCAATGCCTGTGCCGCCCGGCTGGGCGCGCCGCTCATGCATGATTTTGCCGCGATCAGCCTCTCTGACCTGCTGACCCCCTGGGAAAAAATAGAGCAACGGCTTGAGGCGGCGGCGGCAGCGGATTTTGTCGTGGTGATCTATAATCCGAAATCAAAGAAACGGGCCGAACACATCGTCAGAGCCCGCGAGATCCTCCTGGCGCACCGCCCGCCCGAAACCCCGGTGGGCATAGTCACCGCCGCCACCCGCGAGAATGAGCGGATCGTGCTCACTACGCTGGAGAAGATGCTGGCAAGCGAGATCGACATGCAGACCACCATCATCGTCGGCAACTCCATGACCTTTGCCTGGCAGGGTTTTATGGTTACACCCCGTGGATACGCGGCAAAGTATGAGCTGTGAGGTGAATGGATGCAGTAGTGTATTCTATTGTCATTTCTTGGTGATAACACCTGCCTTGAGCAGGTGCCCAAAATCCGTCGCCGTCACCGGTTGGCTGAAGAGATAGCCCTGATAGGCATTGCAGCCGGAACGGGCAAGAAAGGCCATCTGCTTCTTGGTCTCCACCCCCTCGGCGATAACGTGAAAACCTAAAATACGGCCCATGGCGATGATGGTCTCGATGACCTCGGCATCGTGGGGATTGAGGTCGAGATTGTGAACGAAGGACAAGTCAATCTTTAACTGCTCCAAGGGCAGGCTTTTGAACTGGGAAAGGGAGGAGTAGCCGGTGCCGAAGTCGTCCATGGAAAAGCCGATGCCCATGGCCCCCAGTTCCTGCATCTTGGTGATGGTGTCGGCGATGTCTGCCAGTATCAGGCTCTCGGTCAGTTCGAGCTTGAGCCGTGTCGGATCAGCGCCGGAGACCGCGAGGATCTGCTGTACCTCCTTGACAAAATCAGCTTGCCGGAACTGACGGGTGCTGATGTTGACCGCCAGCCTTAACCCGCTGGCGGTGGGGATATCTGACCATATTTTAAGCTGGGCGCAGGCTTCTTCCAGTACCCAGTGGCTGATGGGCAGGATGAGTCCGCTTTCTTCGGCCAGCGGGAGAAAGGTCGTGGGCGACACTGGTCCGCGCTCGGGATGGTTCCAGCGTAACAGTGCCTCGGCTCCGATGATTTTTCCTTTGCTGTCGATTTGGGGTTGGTAGTGGAGGGTAAACTGCTGCTCGCTGATGGCCTGGCGCAGGTCTGTCTCCAGGGCACTGGATGCTTCCAGCGCCGCCTGCATGGCCGGGTCAAAAAAGCGCACGGCATTGCGGCCGGTGTTCTTGGCCTGATACATGGCGGTATCAGCGCGTTTGAACAGCTCTTCTACCGTGGTGTCATGGCCGCAGAACAGGCTGAGGCCGATGCTCGCCGTTATCTGCTGCTCGTGACCGGCAAGATGAAAAGATTGACCAAGATCGACGCGGATCTTCTCGGCCACATGCCCGGCCTGGGTGATCGCGATCCGTTCCGTCTTACTGAGATTCTTTAAGAGTACGACGAATTCGTCGCCGCCTTGGCGCGACACCGTATCGCCCTCGCGCACTGCTGCCTGCAAACGTCTGGCCATCTCGACCAGCAGCAGGTCGCCGACATCGTGGCCCCTGGTATCGTTCAAGGTCTTGAAATTGTCCAGGTCTAAAAAGAGTACTGCCCCGTACTGACTGGTTCTGGTACCAGCGATGAAGGCCTGCTCCAGCCGGTCCAGCAACAGGCGGCGATTGGGCAGGCTGGTCAAGGGATCATAAAAGGCCAGGAGGTGGATCTCTGCCTCGTAGTGGTTTTTTGCGGTGATGTCCGTCACGATCTCGATGACCGTCTGCACCTCCCCCAGTTCGTTTTTTTGCAGGGCAAAGGCTTTGTTCTTTACATAAATGCGCTGGCCTGCGGCATCGTAATGGGTATGAATGGTAGTGCGAGGTTCACCGGTGTCGAAGACCTGTTTTACCGGGCAGTCCTCGCCGTCCAGGTAGCAGGGCCGGTCGAGGTGGTGCGAGATTTTGTAGCAATGCTGATTGATGATCTCCCCTAATGGGCTGCCGACAGACTCGGCATAGGCCCGGTTGGAGGAGATGATCTTGAAATCGCGGTTGATGATGATAAAGCCATCGTCGATCGAGTCAAGGACGCTGGACACCAGATCTTCAGCCGCTTTTTTTTGCAGGCTGATGTCCTCGACGATCTCGAGAAAATGCGTCACCTGACCGCAGTCATCTTTTTCTGGCACGGTGGTCACCCGCAGCCAGCGTCCGGCAAAGAAACGTTCAAGTACCTGCTTTTCTCCAGTACGGCGTGCTTCTTCGATGCGGCAGAAACTGCAGATCTTGTCCAGGCCCTGGCGACTTTGGTCGTCTTTGTATTCGCCCATCACCTCGTAGCATTTCTTTCCCGACAACAGCTCCCACGGCAGGCCGATCAGTTCGGTTAAAAAAAGGTTGGCCTCAAGAAAAGCGTAGGTGTGATCCAGGTAGCTAACGCCAAAAGGGAGCTGGTCCAAGATGTTCTGGTGTTGCAGGGGTAAACGATGTTTGGTCATGGGCAGTTTTTTCGGGGGGGGGGTGGCAACTCATTGTTTTCATTGATTTTTCTCGTTATCTTTCCTGTTCAAGCGAAACTTATGCCCTCTGAGTGTAAAAGAGGCCATATACTCATAGGATATATATATTGCAAGGGAAAGATTTTGCGGAGGTGTTGTTTTCCTCACAGATTAAAGCATTTGCAGCGAGCCCTGGTGCATTCTGAGGCGCCGCGGCGTATGACTGGCGAGTTCCGTATTGTGAGTTACCATGACGAAGGTAATGCCTATTGTCTGGTTCATGGATTTGAAAAAGTTGATCATCTCCTGCTCGGTATCTTCATCCAGATCACCGGTCGGCTCGTCCGCCAGGATCAGAGCCGGATTGTTCATGAATGATCGGGCGATGGCTACACGCCGCTGTTGACCTCCGGAGAGCTGGCAGGGAAAGGCGTTGATCTTGTCGAGCAGGCCGACAGAGCGCAGCAATTCAGCCGCCTTGTCATCGAGTTTTGCCGCGTCTGTTCGCTCAGAGCCTGGCACAAACATGGTAGGCAGAAGCAAGTTCTCTTTGACCGTCAGCATTGGCAGAAGGCTGGCGAATTGGAACATGAAGCCGATCTTTTGGCACCGGTATTCGGACAGGCCGTCACTCCCCATGGCGGACAGGTCCATGTCCTCAAAGGATATCCTGCCTGAGGTCGGGGTGGTTATCCCGCCGATCAGGGAAAGTAGCGTGGTTTTGCCTGAGCCGGAATGGCCGACGATTGAGATAAAATCGCCGCTCTGGATATCAAGGGAAATATCCTGCACCGCTACCAGGTTGTCTTCGCCGATCTGGTAGGTTTTTGTGACATTATGAAGGCTGATCTGAGACACTTGTTACTCCTGCTTGATGGCGATAAGTGGTTCCAATTTTTTAAGACGATTAAGCGGCGAAAGCGCGCCTATAACGCAGATGCCTGTTCCAAAAAGCAGCCCGGCTGCGGCAATAAGCATCCGGCTCAGCAAACCGATATCGATCGGGAGATTTTTCAGGATCGAGAAATTTTTTGCCAGCAGAACCGACAGGGAGGTGCCGACGATAATGCCAGCTATGCTTCCTATCACCCCCAGAACCAGGACCTCAAAGAGGAACAGCTTGACCACATGTCCTTCCTTGGCACCGAGAGCCCGCATGATGCCGACCTCCCGCGTCCGTTCGTTGGCAATGGCCGTGAAAATGGCCCAGACGAGAAACAGGGACAGGATGGTTGAGAGGATCATGGTGAAATAAAAGATCTTGCGGATGTCGCTCAGGGCGGACAAGAGGCTCTTGCCGATGTCCTTGCGCATCACCACATCCACTTCCACGATGTTGTTTTCTATCTCGGACATGACTTTGTAAGCGTCGGCTCCCTTTTTGATCTTGGCAAAGATCACCGATATCTGGTCCGCTTTAATTTTTGCATCGCTGTTTTTGATGATATCTTCGATATTGTCGTCGCTGATGAAAATAGCAGTGTCGAGACCGGATCCTGTCTTGTCCAGCACGCCCACCATCTTGAACGGATTGCCGAACAGCTGCGCCTCCATTTCGACCAAGCCCAGACTGATGTTAAAGGCCGACTCTTCCCCGACGATCGCTTCGCCTTTCTTAAGGTTTCTGCCAAGCTTATTCTTGAGCCAGGGCTTGACGACAAAGTCCGTTTCCTGATTGAAGGCGACGACCATGCTTTCCGGCACGGAACAGCACATGCCGATCAGGGAAACCAGATAGGTCTGATGGGAAAGCTTGTCAATCCCGGCCACCTTGCGTACTCGTTCGATGATGGATTTATTCATGTAGAACGAGCGCGCATGGCTTTCCACCAGAATGTCTTCGGCGGCTCCACGTGCACCCGTGGGTACGATCAGCAGATCGGCACCGAGCCTTTCCGAGGTCAACTGGATACTCGCATTGACCCGCATTACGAAGGAAAGCGCGAAGATCAGCGAGGCGACCATCAGGGTAAGAGCCGCGACAAGAATGGCGGTGCGCAACGGCCTTCTCCGCAGATTGCGGATGGCCAGAGATGAGAGGGTAAATCGCTCTGTCATATCGTTCTCACAGGGTGAATAAGAAAACCTTCTCCCCGGCCCATGCCGAAGAGAAGGTTTATGTTTACACCATAAATCAGGCGGAAATCAACCGCTTATTTCTTCCAGTTGGCATCCAGGCCGCAGAGGACAGCGTTCTTGTCGCCAATACCCATGTCTTTATGACAGGCAAAGCAGGTTGAGGTTGTTTTATTGAGGAGTTTCTTCGCGGCAGCATCGTAGAGCATCACAGTGCCGTCAGTGATCTGCGCTTTATCGCCATCTTTCATGATCGGCTTGCCGGTCGCATCGCATGCTTCCGTCAAGTTTCGCACGGTCAGCAGGGCAAGCTTGCCGTCCGGGGTGGGCAAGGCGTCATGGTTCTGCACACCTTCCGGCATCATCTTCTCATCCACCAGTGCTAAGGTAGCGGCGTCAATGACCCAGAGGCGGTCGCCGGCTGACTGATAGATCAATTTTCCGTCGGCGGAGAAGGATTCACGGAAGGTGATAGTCTTGCCCGGCGCGCCCTTCAGGGTGGCGCGCTTGATTTCCTTGAACTTGCCGCCTTCGAGGGCAGCCATGTCAACCAGCACGAAATCGATGTCGCCGGTGCCCTTGCCTTCCTTGGTCAGGTTCAGGGCAAGCAGCAAGGTCTTGTTGTCGGGAGAGTTGGTGCCGTGCAGGAACTGGTAGCTTCCCTTTGCATAGCCAAGGTCGCTCACGAATACCCGATGTTTCTTTTCCAGGGTCGCTTTGTCAAACACATCGACATAGGCTTCCGTTCCCATGAACAGGGGCATGTAGTATTTCGTGCTCTGGCCGGAGGCGCAATAGAGCGGCATTTTCGCAGGCCCGCCCATGGCGCGCGGATCCGGATCCATGGCTACGTCCTTGATAACCTTGCCGGTCT